>Ga0007828_1000125_pt1 | contig 22564 bp, 23 predicted proteins | sample CryBogCBE16Oct07_FD_71232 | JGI IMG/M metagenome (GOLD analysis project Ga0007828, IMG submission 71232) | Freshwater microbial communities from Crystal Bog, Wisconsin, USA - CBE16Oct07 | ecosystem: Environmental > Aquatic > Freshwater > Lake | place: Crystal Bog, Wisconsin, USA | collected...
TGCTTTGCTTAGCAAGGATTACTATGAAGGTTATACCCAATATAAGTTTTACAATAAGACCCCACAACAGAGTGAAGGTCAAAGCTTGTTTGATATTAAGCCAAATAGCAACCAGATTCCTCGCTCTCACAACGAGATGCGCCCAGAAGAGTATGATCGTGGTCCCCTTGAGCTGACTGATGGAACTGGTCATGTGACTGCTTCACGCAAGGTTTCTTCTTTGTTCCCAATTGATGTAATCCAGAAGTTTTTTGAGATCTAACATGACAAAGTGTCACATCTGCAGAAAAGGTAATCTGATTACCAAGACCAGTAGTAAGGGTCCTGAGATCTACTGTGACGGGTGTCGTCGTATTATCCTTAGCTCAATGTTTAGTTTTAACTTCACAGCTTCCGTAGCTGAAGAGCAGATTGAACCCTGCACACTCAACTCAAACCCTGGCTGGAAGGGACCTGGCAAGAATGCTCAGTGTCACCCTTACGAAGAGGGTAACCCAGACGATGAAGCAGATGCTAAAGAAAAAGCTGTTGCTTCTGCTTATGCTTTTAATAATCGCAAGGGTGGTTCAAAGATTGTCAATGCTCTCTCATTCTTTGAGGGTCAACTCCCTGGTGTTGATGGTGCTAGTGGCAATGTAGCTAATAACAACCCAAAGGCACCATATGCAGCAGCTCCTGCTCCTATGGGACCTGTTGGTGAGGTTACTACTGATGGTGGATCACAAATTGGTGACATCAATGTACCAACCCCAGTCAACACTGCTAGCAAAAGAATTGCTGAACTTGCTCACGAACTTTCTATTGAATACCTGGGCCCATCGATGTGCACAGAACATAACTCAATTGAATGTGGATGTAATCACAACCGTAACTCGCATTAGTCACTGAAGGAAAAGAAAGATCCTATTATGTACGATGACACTGAAATTTTTACAGAAGCTAGAACTGCTGCAGCTGACACACGTTGGTTCAATGGTTCTTCCGAGAGCATCCTGACGAGACTCGACAGACTCCAGGACATTTTGGACAGAACTAGGACTGCTGCTAGCAACCCCAATGCTTCTTTCAACGATCTTGAGCGTTATGCCAACATCATCACCGAGCTTGGTGCTGAGAAGGAGAGCCTAGAGAAGCTTGCCTCAGAGTATGTTGACTTTGACACTGAAGACTATCTGAATAGCTTGCCTGGTGGCACTGTTGCCAAGGAATACCGTATTAGCAGTGCTGGTACGAGTGACTTGGGTGACGATGATGGTAGTCTCTTGTACCGCACCGCTTCTTCAATCGAGAATGAGTTTGAAGACGCTGACTGGATTAACTTCGTTACTGCTGGTGCTGAGATCTGGATTGAAGACCAAAACCCACGCCTTCTGGGTAGTCAACTCGATACACGTGAAGCTGCTGTATACTATGTGGAAAGAAAGACGCTGCCTTTGCTTGACACAATTAAGCGTGCTTCTATTATCGATAACTTTGTTGACAATGTGGAGATCTGCAGACGTGCGAAGAATGACAGTACAACTTTCCGTAGCATTAAGAGTGCTCGTGCTAATAAGCTTGCTGCTTCTTTTGTACAAGACGCCGTTGAAGACTCGTTTGGAGAAGGCCTTAACTGGCTTTAAAGAATGGACACTTGGAACGGTTTTAGGGTTGTTGGTGCCGTAGAAGACGATACTATTGACAGCAATAGTATTCCTGATGATAGTAACCTAGTATCATCTCTTAAAACTATGCTCGCTGAAGCATATGTTCTTTACCACACCATTCATGGATTTCACTGGAACGTTAAGGGTGAGGATTTCTATGAATATCACAAGCTCTTTGATGAAATCGTTGATGACATCTATGAGCATGTTGACCCTATTGCTGAGAACATACTCAAGCTTGGTGGAGAAGCCCCATTTTCTATGAGTGAACTGATTAAGCTAAGCAAGCTTAAAGAAACTGAACTGCCTAGTAAAAACCCGCATGAGCTTGCTAGTAAGTTCTATAATATGAATGAAGAGTATATAACTCATATCAAAGAGTGTTTTAAGGTTGCTAATAAAGATGATGAGCAAGGTGTTGCCAACTTCATTGCTGAACGCATTGATCAACACCAAAAATGGTCATGGTTCTTGAAAGCTTCCATTGAGGGATGATGAATTCTAGAATGGATAACATCCAGAAGGTTGTTGCTTTGCTGACAGCCATAATTAGTGAGCAAGAAGATCTTGCTTACGATATGGTGCTCGAGAGCGACCCTATAGAACTATTCAGTGCATTAACAGGTATATTGTTTAGTGTGCTGAAGCCAATGGTTGCTCAAGAAGGAACCACAGTAGAAGAATACCTTAAGAAGTTAGCAATCAGTGCATATACCCCAGAATGACTGAAAAAATAATCTTGCCAGAAGGCATAACATATAACAACAACAATTCTAATCCAATAGATTTAGAATTTATTGAAGAAGTTATAAACGATACAAAATGCATCAAATGTGATTTACATTTGCAGGCAGTGTTAGTAACTAATGGTTCTAGACACAATGGTATAATTAAAACAAAGGCTAACGGTAGTATCCTTTGGGAGAATGCATTGCCTAAGGATCGTACTCGTTCAATCAAATTGCTGAATGAAAATTTAATAATTAAGCTTGACAATCACCAAGAAAGACACAAAGATGATTAGGTATAGTAATACACCCGATAAGACAGCTAACGTCATAACAGACAGTCCTACTTCACCGATTAAGACAACAAGAGATGTTGCCGGTCTTAATGATGAACAGAAGCCTAACGAATCAGTTAAGGATCTGCAAGACTTGTTTGCTGATGACGCTAATGACAATTAAGGACAATAGTGAAAGAAAAACTGGAAGTAAATCCAGCTACACACATTGTAATTCCTGATACACAAGCCAAGAACGGTGTACCGACCGACCACCTTACGTGGATTGGTAACTACATCGTAGAAGAGTTTCACAACCAAGACGTAAAGATTATTCACCTTGGTGATCACGCTGACATGCCAGCTTTATCAATGTATGATAAAGGTAAGAAGAGCATGGAAGGTCGCCGTGTAAAAGCAGACATTGAAGCTGCTAACGAGCACTGGCATATCCTTAATCAGCCTCTTTACGACTATAACGAAGCTAAGCGTAAGAGCAAGCACGCTATCTGGAACCCTGAGCGTCATATCCTGCTCGGCAACCATGAAGACCGTATCAACCGTGCTACTGAGATGGATGCTCAGATCGATGGTTTGTTTAGCACTGATGATCTTGACTATGCTAAGAGCGGTTGGAGAGTTAGCCCATTCAAGAAGATTCTATGGTTGGATGGAGTAGCTTATAGCCATTTCTTCTATAACCATATGACGGGTATCCCATACGGTGGCAACATCGACACTCGATTAAAGACTATTGGTCATTCATTCACTATGGGTCACCAACAGACATTCTTGTATGGTATGCGCTATGTCAATGACAGTGTTGAACCATACTCACAGCATGGTCTTGTTGCTGGTGCTTGCTACCTGCATGACGAAGATTACAAGGGCCCACAAGGCAATGCTCACTTTAGAGGCATCGTCGTGAAGCATGGTGTTCGTGATGGTAGCTATGACATCCAACAAATCTCACTTGACTTTTTATGCCGTAGATATGAAGGCATGAGCCTTGAACGGTTTAAAAAGCTTAAGTATCCGCGTATGTAGTATATGGATAATCAACGTAGAAACTTTAAGTGCGTCTTTAACCCCTACGTGACCGATCACAACAAAGATTCAGTGATCATGTCTATCATTAACCAGTTTGAAGGTTACTACGCTGAGCCAGAGGTTACTCAAGTAGCTGAAGGCTTCATTCTAACGCTCACCCTTGGTGATAACCTATCGCCAACAATGGTTCGTGACAAAATTCTTTGGAACCAGTTTGTCGAGAGCGTTACAGCTGCTGACGCCATCCGTAAGATCCAGATCATTCGTCTTCCTAAGGCTAGTACCGAGAATGAAGGCACCGTAGGCGGTTTTGGTCCCCACGGTAGCAATAGTGGCGTTGATGAAGTCGATGGATTCCCACACATGGAATACAAGATCGATATGGGTGATCGGCCAGACGGTCCTACAGTCGCTAGTGTTCGTTACGCTGATCCCACTGGCGATCTTGTCCCTAAAGTCTTCGGCCCTGGTGCTGAAGAAGATGAGAATGTAGACGAAAACGTTAGAAGCGATGCTACTGATATGCATGCTCCTACTGCAAAGATTTTGGGCGTCTCTGCTTTTAAAAGAATCTCATTCCAGAGTGACACTGGTGGATCGTTTACCCTAAATAAGCCAAACGGGTTCCAAGACGTTGGTGAACCACCAGACCAAGGTCCATTGCATGAACGAGCTACCCCAGCTACCGGTATCGGTGGTGGAGCTCCAATTAGTGGTGCTAGCTGGTACGTAACCCAACCTGGTAATGAACAAGGCACTGAGCTAGGTGCAGAACGCATTCGTGGAGATGCTTCATCAGCCCCACTAGGAATTGCTGCCAGCGTTGTTGCACCTGAGCTTAATGAAGAAGATCAGGATCAAGGCATTAAGGGTCCATACGGAGATACTTTAGATGTGATTGGCGTAGGAGATCACCCAATGGGTGGAGCTGCTTATGGCTCATATTTTGGTTTAAATGATGACTATTATGATTATGAAGGTGATGTAGATGGCTACGACATATAAGGTATATGCCGCAGGACAAGATCCAGTAAAGTATGTACCAGGAGATTTCATCCTGGTATCAACCACTGGTATATTGGCAAAACTTATTCGCTTTGGTCAGTTTATCCGTTACCACGGAAAGATGAAGCCTTATTCTCACTGGAACCATGCTGCTATGGTTATTGATGAGGATGGGACTATTGTTGAGGCTGTTGGCCGTGGTGTTATCACCAGCAACATTAGTGAGTATAAGAACGTAGAATATTACTATGTTACAACAAAACTTAACAAGCAAAGCCGTGATCAATCGGTTGCTGCTTGCAAAAGCTTCATTAAGGATAAGTATGGTTTCTTGACCATCTTGAGTATTGCTTTAGAGTTGGCAACTGGCATCAAGATGCAGTTCACCAACAGCAACACTATGATTTGTAGTGCTGTAGTAGCTCAATCCCTATGGGCAGGTGGAGTAGTGTTCGACCGCAACCCATATCAAATGATGCCAGCTGACTTGGCTGCTGCTTTTAATATTTTGACAGAATTGCCAAATAATTGATTTTTGTGCAATATATGCATTAAAGTAAAAATATGAAAAAAGCAGTCATTACTATCAGTTATGACCCTCGTGACGCACAGAGCGACGAGCTCGCAAGCCAAGAGATTAGCGAGACTATGTCTGGCCTTCTTAACAGCTTGCGTACTCAAGTGAATGGCGTGCAAGTGTCTGTCAAATTCACAAATACAAACAAGGAGAAGTAAATATATGTCAAGTCCACTTAACACAACTACAACAAGAGCCACAGGTCGTGCTTTCGTTGCAGCTATCGTTGGTGCTCTTATCTCTTGGGGTGCAACCAAGTGGGGTAAGTTCAACACCGGTACGTTTGCTACGCTGACGCCTGTTGTTTCAGGCGTGTACTACACGGTTGTTACTAATTTGGAGAAGAAGTTCCCCAAGTTTGGTTGGCTGCTTGGTACGCTCCCACAGGCTAAGGCTGCTGCCGTTGTAACACCAGTTGAGCCAACTCCAGCCCCAACTCCAGCTCCTGCTGCTGCCAAGGCTCCTGCCAAGAAGGCTGCACCTAAGAATTAACGCAGTTTAGGTCTTGTAGCTCAGTGGTTAGAGCACCTCCCTGTCACGGAGGGGGTCGTGGGTTCGAGTCCCATCAAGATCGCTATGAAATTATTAATTACAGGTAGTGAAGGTTTCATGGGGCAACACCTCATGAATAGATTCCCCGGCTCTCGTGGTATGGATAAGAAGTCAGGCGAATCTACTTCAGATTTTCAATCACTATTTTTTATCGTTAAAAAAGAACAACCGGACATGATTGTTCACTTAGGTGCTAACTGTTCAAGTCAGATTTCACTTAGATCGCCTGGTATGGACTTTGATGATAACGTAGTCGGGACATTTAACGTCTGTGAGATCTCTCGTATCTTTGGTATCCCTGTCATCTTCAACTCAACGATGAAGGTATACCCTGGCGAAGACGGTATTGTTCCACCATATGGTGTATCAAAGCAAATAGGTGAAGACTATTTGAAGATGTACCAGCAAGTATACGGAACTAGCTATATCATCAATAGGCCATCTAGCGTTTATGGACCATTGCAGGATGGTTCAGAAGATGGTGGTTGGTTTACTTGGTTTATCGACGCTGCTGTTAACAACAAGCAGATTACTCTGTTCGGAGATGGTTCTCAGAGCCGTGACGTTCTATATATTGATGACTGCATTGATATGCTTGCAGACCAGGTCAACAACTTTGATTTGTACAAGAATCAAGACTACGACTGGGGTGGTGGTCAAGAGAACCTAGTATCCCTTAACGAACTACTTGATACTCTTGATTACCACAATACTATTCAAGCTCCAAGACTTCCTGGTGATGTTATGGAGTTTGTAACAGACAATACAAAAGCATCATCTATTAACAATTGGACACCAAAGGTTCACTGGACCGAAGGACTTGAAAGAACACGCGCATGGCTAAAATCATTGTAGTAGTACCCAATCACTTACCTACTCTTGACTTCCTCAAGGAATGGGACGTGCTAAAAGACGTTGAACTGATTATCGTTCAAGACATTGGTGACAAGCCAACAATGCCTGAAGGATTCACTGGTGTTATCTATGATCATTCTGACATCAAGAAAGATCTTGGTAAGAGTGATTGGATTATCCCTAGCCGTTCAAGTGCTTGCAGAAGCTATGGTTACTACAAAGCTTGGCAGGCTGGTGCAGATTATATCTACACTCTTGACAACGATTGCTTCCCCGATGGCAGTGACTTCCTTGCAGGGCACCTTAAGAACCTTGAAGGCAGTACACAGCTTGGTTGGGTAACTAGCACTCTTCAGCACCCATTCACTCGAGGTTTCCCATACGGTATGCGTGGGAAGAACCCAATTGGTGTAAGCCATGGTCTTTGGAGCAAGGTTCCTGACCTTGACGCTGCGACTAGCCTTCACAACCCTGACCTTCGCTTCACACCTGTTGCTGAAGAAGATTCTTTCATTATCCCCCTGCACAACTACTACCCAATGTGTGGTATGAACCTTGCATGGAGAGCTGAACTTACTCCTGTTATGTATTTTGGTATCTTTGGCCCTGACTATGGGTTTGACCAATACGATGACATCTGGGCTGGTGTTCTTTCCAAGAAGGTTATGGATCACCTTGGATATGCAGTGCTTTCAGGCTATCCTTCTGTTGAGCACCGTAAGCAAAGCAATGTTTATGTCAACCTTAAGAAGCAAGCACCAGGTCTTGCTATGAACGAGACCTTCTGGGAAGTTGTAGACGCTATTGAACTTACTAGCACTGACATTGTTGGTAGCTATAAGGAGCTTATTGAAAAGCTTCCAGATAAGTTTGATACAGAACCAGAAGGTTGGACTGCTAAGTTTAAGAAGGCAGCTTTGTTGTGGATTGATCTATTTGCATGATCAAAATTGCTATTAGTTCTGTAAAAAACTTTAGCGACTACACACTGCCTGTTCTTATCCCCTCATTGCTTGAATCAGGCATTGCAGCAGAAGATATTTATATCTTTGAAGGTGGACACACTGAGAGATCAGTAGAAGATTATAATGGATCAACTTTAATCAAAGTAGCCCATAACTCTTTTGATCTCACTGCATTGATTGACATTGCAGAGAATGAGGTTGAATCTGAGTATTGGTTCTTGATGCATTGCACATGCACTGTTGGACCAAAGTTCGGTGAGCTTGTTAAGAACATTCCTGAAGATAAGCCAGATGCTGTATCCCTGGGTGTTCTGCATGACTCTAACTATTCAAACATGAATATTGGTGCTTACAAGTACACATTCATCTTAGAAAACAAAGATAAGCTGTCTGCTCTAAAGAGTACAGATTATAGCCCAGAAGGCGTTAGAGCTAGCAAGCACATCGCTCTTGCAGCAGAAGATCTTTTGCTAAGCCAACACAAGAATCAAAGACCTTATGAACCTCGCTATAACCCAGATCTTTATGAAGAGTTTGAAGCTATGGTTCCAAACCCATTCGGTGGTAGTGCAATCCGTAGAATGCGTTATTTTGGTGCGCTAGACTTGTACAAGTACCAAGCTAACTGGGGCAACCCTAACCACGTATTGGAGTTGTAATGGATATTTGCATCGTTGTACCAACATACAAAAGAGTACACAGAATTAAAGAAACAGCTGATCAGCTAAAAGACTTTAATAATGTTATTTTTGTTTGCCACAAGGATGATCAACCAAGCATTGATGCTGTGCTTGAGTTGAAGGATGTTACTCTTGTGATCGATTTACAAGAACCAAGTGGTGTAAATGCCACCAATGCTGGCTATAAGGCTGCATGGACTGACCTAGTGGCAATTGGCCAGGATGACTTCACCTGGCATGAAGGATGGTTAGACAAAGCCGTAGAGAAGTACAACGAGGGCTATAAGGTTGTTGGATTCAATGACTGCTGGCCAGGTCACCCTGAGATTGGTCACGCAGTTGGTTGGCTAGTCGAAAGAGACTACGTAAACCAGGTAGGATTGACTGCTGATACTAAGGGTGTTATCTTCTATCCTGGATACAAGAAGAATTATTCAGATGGTGAGTTGAACCAATACAATAAGTTTAAGGGTGTATTCACTATCGCTTTTGACTCTAAGGTAGAGCACCTTCACCACACAATGGGCAAGTCACAGAATGATGAAACCTATAATAGATTAGAAGTATTTAGAACAGAGGATGAGATTCTGTTTGAACAACGCAAGCAGCTATACTGGAGCTAGCGTAACAATCCCTGGTAGCTCAATTGGCAGAGCAACGCACTGTTAATGCGTGGGTTCCTGGTTCGAGTCCAGGCTGGGGAGCAGAGGAAGCATGGCTGAGAGGCTAAAGGCACCGGTTTGCTAAACCGGCAGCGGTCCGCCGCTCGTAGGTTCGAATCCTACTGCTTCCGCCATTGAGGGATGGTGTAATGGCAACACGGGAGCCTTTGGAGCTTTTGTTGAAGGTTCGAGTCCTTCTCCCTCAGCGAATCGATGGGTGGCGGAGTGGCCAATCGCGTCTGGCTGTAAACCAGATCCTTCGGGTACGGGAGTTCGAATCTCTCCCCATCGACCAACCGGGTATGGATTGGTTATCCAATTAAAGCTTATATCTTTGACTACGTATGTTCGATTCGTACTGCCCGGACCAATTATCACTAGTCATACCATTTAAAAGTATCTTCTATCTGTATGAGATAGTAGGCAATCTATGCCTATTGTCCAGCGCCCTACGGGGCAAAGCAAGGAGCAACACGATGACCTCGATGTTCGATTACGATGATTCAGTAAACTTGGCTTTTGATGCCAAGATCGCCGGTAAGAGCCTGGTGGCTGCTAAGCACGAACTGCTTAACAAGACCGGTGACTTTTTCTTTTTGGCCCACAGTGACAAGGAACTTGCTCTGCGTATGCAGATGGTTGAAGTTGACATCGAGAAGGTTGCTCACCGCAAGCTTGCTAACGTCAGTGACTCCAAGGCTAAGCTTGTCCGTGCCGTGTTTGATGAGTGGCAGCTTCGCCACGCTTCTTGCCAAATGTGCAAGCTTGCTGCTGGTGAAGCAAGTTCATTAGGACGCGCCCACGGTGAGGGTATGCAATGTGGTGCATCTGGCCCTTTTGCAATTCGTGGATGTGGTGCAGTTAGCCCTAAAGGCGGTTTGGGTGGTAACACCGGTCTTTGCTTAAGCTGTGAGGACAAGGCAGGTTTTAAGACTCCAGCTCATGACTACCAAGGCAATACCCGCGGTGATACCACAGCAAGCAATAGATTCGCGTAGTAATTAACCTACATAAAATTAGTTAGGTTAATATGGCTAGACAATTTAATTCAAAGAACTCATCCACAAGCACAGGGTATCGCGTTGTCTATGAAGATGCCATAGATGTCTTGACGCACCTTGCTTCGCTGGATGGGTCTAACCCTCCTGCAAAAGAGTTGTTAATCAACCACATCCCTCCACGTATTGCAGGGGCTTATGGTGACTGGGGCACTGACGAACCAGAAGAACTTCAGGAGATGCATGGTGATGAAGGGCTTGATGAGCATGGTCAAGCATTGAGTTCTGGGTATACGGAACCTGACACAGGTGATTTAGACCCAGATATGCATATTGCTCCTGATAATGCAGCAACAGATCCTGAAACAGCTGCAGCATTGAAGGAACAGGAAGCCATGGACTTCCTTGAAGAGCCTGAGGTTAAAAGAGATAAGGACCCAGATCTAAGCGGTGAAGTCGAGACTTGTCAGACTTGTCGTGGTGATTCAGTACACAACGAATTAGGCAATGAATTTTATTTTGAAGAACACTGCCCTGTACTAGGACAAAACTGTACTTGTGGCGATGGTGAATACAGCCCAAACAGCAGCCCTCACTGCCGTGGCCTTCATGATCACTCAAAGTGTCCAGGTAAAGAGAAGTATGAATGGCAGCTTGTTGATGAAAAAGGCGAAAAGATTACTGATATTTGCCCAGACTGTGGTAACACAGGTGTTGTACCAATTGGCCACTCATATGGTGAAGAGTTTGAAAGTCATGCAAACAATGCTGAAGAGCATGAAAGTATTAGTAGCAAGCCAGAAGTTGTACAGCCTGAACATGTTACTGAAGTTCCTGAGACCAATGTAAAGCCAACACCAGGTGTTAATAGTTTTGAAGATGAGCCATCTGAAATGGCTCCTAAGGCTAAGACTCCAGCACGAGCTCCTATACAAACTGGTGCTGATACACTAGTGCCCTTGGGGTCTTTTGATAAGGCTTTAAAACTTCGTGAACAGCTTAGAAATGCTGAAGAACAAAGACAATCAATTACACCAAAGCAAAAAGAAGAAGAAGTAACTCACAACAACTGTGGTTGTGCTTCTCGTGGCGGAGACCTTACTGATGATCAGTTCCGCACTGTAATGCAATCTGACGAAGGTAGACAAGCTATCGATCAAGTTAAAAGAAAGTATCTTGATGAAGGTGCGACTGAAGATGAAAGACAGTCAACTGGTATGACAGATACTCAACTGAGACAGCAAGCAATTGGCAATAAAATGGTTGAGCTAAAGAGATGCCCAGGCGATGAGGCACTTAGCAAAATTGGGGGAGGCGTAAAGTAATGGATGCTACAGTATCTCCAGATTGCCTATGCCACGTAGAAGAAAAGCGTCTACGTTTGGATCCAGAAGAGTTTGAAAAGCGTGGTTATGCTGCTATGGGCCCTTGTGGTTCTGTCGATAAAACAAGCAGCGTTTTTCAACTTCTTAGAGCTAAAGCTATTAGATCAAAGAATAGAGAAAAAGAACTCTCTGCTCTTGACAACTCTAACCCACAAGCAGCAAAAATTATCGCTACAGATGGCGTTGAAATGGTTCCTGTATGCATGAACCACGTTAATCCTACATCAAGAAAGATTGTTACTCTTGAAAGATTGTTTCAATACGGTAGAGACGTCAACGATGGAGAAGCCCCAGGTATGGGTAGACGTATTAGTATCCGTAGGCAAAATGAAGAAAAAAGAGCTCTTGCTAAGCTTATTAAAGAACAAAAATCAGAAACACGAGACAAGCAAGTCTCATGGCGTGTGTTCAATAACAAACCCACTACAAATATAAGAATTATTAACCCTGCCGAACAGGGTATCGAAGTTGTTGGTCACAACGAAACCGTCAACCCAGATGCTGTTGGGCCAGTTGTTGTTCCATCAAGTTTTGCTCAACAAGATCCTACTGCTCCTACAGCCGAAGAACAAAATGCTCCTGTCATCTCACCTCGCGGCGATTTTGTTCCGAAGGCAAGAGGTTGGAAGAAGAAAGACAACAAATAATGTTTAAGTTTATTTTTAACTCTCAAGAGACAGACAGCATTAAGACTGCTGCTCCTAAAAAGCCAGTTAAAAGAACTCTTAACCCTAAGCAACCCATCAACGATGCGGAACGTAGAAAGGCTGAGAAGGAAAGAAGAGACAACGAAGAAAAAGCTGCTAGCGTTAGAGCCGAACTTGATAGACCGTTTGGTATCGTAATCGGTGATTTAAGTTACCACCCTGTTCACAATCCAGATGTAGAGAAGCCACGTATCGAAGTCGTTCACGGAAGTCTTCCTGAATACCGTGGTATCAATAGGCTTGGTCAGCAGTATTCCCGTGGTCTTAAGCAACTCCTTCGCAACCACAAAGATTATGAATCAGTAAAGCTTGACCGTTCGCGTTATGGTGGCAACAAAGACCTGGTTAAGATCGCCCCAGATGGTCTTGAAGTGTTTAGACCTATAGTCGGGAAGAACACTGTTTCTACTCAGCAATATTTTGACATGATTCAAATGGGTAGAGAAAGATACCTTGGTAGACCACGCGCAAAGCAAGAGCGCAAAAGAAACAATAGATTTCTTCCTATTACTAAGTATACCCCATCTTCTTTCTCTACTTCTTTTGAGGTTGACCCAGAACACCCAGCAGCATTAATTGCTGCTCACGGTCTGCGAGGTGCAATCTCTAAGATGATTGATGCTGTTTCACAGAATGCACCGTTCTCTATTGGTAAGTCTTTGTGTATCTGTGGATCACCAAAGGAAGACCACGTAACATCAGAAGTTTATAAGCAGGAGTATGACAGTCATTTCGCTAAGACTGGTCGTAAGCTAAACCTGCACGCTTATTTGCCACAGAAGATTGACGGTCGTCAAAACGCTGTCCAATTCCAGTATGGTGATTCTCCACTGTTGAAGTCAAAGAGATACGTTGGTGAGGATGAAAACGGTAAGAGCATTGTTGAAGAAGCCAAGGCTTTTGACAACATGGGCGATGACCACTTCATACCTATGGTTAAAGTTGGCACAAAAGGTATCGGGTTTAAGCGATTTACATCGTACTTAGCATACCGTTATGCTAGCTTACAGAACTTAGCATCTATTGTCCATGGTGACAAGATGCTATGCCCAGAATGTAAGGGACATGGTATAGCTGATCTCAATCAAAGAGAAAACTCTATCATGTGCAACCACTGCAGACCAGGCAAGATGAGTTATATTGAAGACACTGACCCTAATGGTGATACTTTCTTCAGACCTCACACCATTGGTATTGGTGGCGGTAAGTTTCGTTACCTCAACCCTAAGGATGCACCTGAGTGTGATAACTGTTGGGGTCAAGGGCATGCTGATGGCGTAAAATGCGGCAAATGCCTAGGGTCTGGTCGAAACATGACTGGCATCCAATGCACAAACTGCAACTCTGATGACTCAATCCTAAAACTTACCCCCGATAACACATGCCTAACTTGCAACGGTAAAAGAATTATCGATACCGGGTTTATTGAAAAGAGAAAGTACCCTAAGAGCGATGTGTTCGCTGATTACTATGAAGGTAACGTTCGCTTCCCAAGACGAGCAAGTATTGAATCCTCTTCTGTCAACACTGGACCAATCCTTTGGAAGGGTCGTAGAGACCCTAGCTGTAAAGTTTGCACACATGATCATTACCTTGATAAGGACACTGGTTTGCCATGTGAATGCAGAATAGCTCGACCAGGTGATGATAACGTATTGCCTAGCAATGTTCGTATTATCCACAAGGACAGCATTGACATCCCTGAGAGACACTTCCAGGAGGCAATGCGTCAATTGTACCCAGGTGGAGTTGGTAACCCCCACGAATACTTGCACATGCCAGATGCTGTAAGCCCTGAAACAGGCAAGAGCCCAATGGAACTCATCCGTTTTGGTCAAGGCCACCGCACACAGATGGATCTAGGTAACGAAGAAGATAGATACACAGGTGTCGTTACACCAGGTAAGACTCTGCCAGTTGAAGTACTTAAGAGACTACAAGCAAAGAGTGCTAAGAACTGGGCTAGCCCAACTGCTAAGTTCACAGCTGCTAGCGCAGACCTTGAAGACGTTATTGATGAGCTTAAGAACTTCTCTAGCTGGAATGACAACATCCCAACTCTATCTAGAGGTAGAGCGGCTCTTGGTAGAATGAAGCAAACCGTTCAAAGAAGAATGTCAGGCAATACGAGAATCAATGCTCGTGCTCTACCCATAAACCTTAGAGACCAAGCACAAGATCTGGAATCCCTTGTGGGTTCTTTGCCTGATGCAAAGACTGGTAGATACAATACGATTCTTGACAATATCTATGAGTCACACATTCTTTCAAACCACAAGGATCCTAAGATCAGTGAATCTCATGCCCCTGCTCTAAAGGCAGCAAAAGATAAGCTGTTTGAAGCCGTTAGAACTCACAATCCAGAACCCATAGAAGCAACGACTCCATCACCAGGTGGTATGCCAATAACAATGGCACCACACTTGGCTCAGCTTACTGATATCTTAAGCAAGATCAACCCTCGTTCTGAACAAGAGGAACCAGCCAATGCCTGATAATAAAAAGTTTAATTCAAAGTATGCGTCTGATGAATTCCAAGGCGCATCGGAAGAAGACCTCGAGAATGCTGGTTTCAGCATAGTTCGGCCTGGGCCTGCTACACAGGCTATTGAAGAAAAGCTCCGTGAGATTACAGAGCAACGTCGTACAAAGAATCAGAAAAACAAGAAGAAAACTAATCCAAGAAAGCCTAGCTTTAGTCAACTGGTCACATACACCAGAGAGCGACTTAAGCGTAAGCCTCTTATCAATACTGCTCCTGATACAACGTTTACACCCTGGCAGTTCCCTGGTCTTTACAAGAATTCACCACTCCCTAGAGAGCAACGCATTGAGCGTAATGTTGTTGTTCCTAACCTTCAGATTGGTGAGCCTGGTTCAAACCGTACTAGTGAACGTTACACAGAGAACGTGCAGAATAGGTTTAGGATTCAAGCTGCTGGTGCACATGCTGACCAAGTTCTTAGAGAAGAATACCCATGCCCCACGTGTGGTGGTAAGCCTAACGGTGGTAAGCCACTTATGCCTTGGTGGAAGAAGAACCAACAAGAGTTCTGTGAAGGCTGCATGAACCATGGTTATGTACTCACTAGAGAATGCCGTAGCTGTAACGGTTCTGGTCACATCCCAAAGCACGATTGCAAGTATTGCAAGGGTGGTAACCGTGGTTGTTTTCACTGCGATGGTAGCGGTAAAACAACTAAATGTGATAGTGGTATGGAAGCTTGTGATGGATCAGGTAAGATCGCAACCGGCGAAACACCGTTTGAATTCTTCTCTGATCTTCACAAGAAGTATGGTGCTCACAACCGAGCCGTTTTTGACCACGTTGAAAACTGCACCCCATGGGCCTGTGCACACGGTTGTGAACTAAATAAGACTGGAGCAATTGATGCATTGCGTATTGCTGCTGAGAATGCAGGTAAGTCTTTAAGAAATAGAGATGCATGGAAGATTACGCACCCAGTCCCCGGTGCCACTTCAGACACTCTTGCTCTTACCGCTCCATACGCTATCAATGATCAGTTGAAGCCTTTATCACCAATCTTTAGTTGGATTGGTGGTCGTGAAGGTAGCCCTATTGGTTTTGGTGATGCAGTTGTATTCACTAACCACGACACTACCAACCCAACTGCTGACTTCTCACAGGGTAAAGACCCTCATTATGTACAGCCTGGTTTCAAGACATTCCACCCATCCGGAGATGGCGCTGGTCCTGTTGCTTTGCCTAGGCCAGCACGTTCTAACTATAGATCAGATGAAGAACACGCTGAAGCTTTGGAGAACTGGAAGTATGACAATGCTCAGCATGTTAAGAGACAGAACGAAGAATATTGGAGAGAAAGTCCACTAAGACAAAGTCTTTTGAGAGAAGACGAGTCTTTGTCAAGAGGTTTCCGATCCAAGGGTCAACGTGGTTTTGTTGTCCATGCTTCCAAAGATGGTACTAAAGTCTGGGCAGTTGTTCTTGGTAATAGCCTTAAGGATATCCGTGATGAGCGTAATGACCGCCTAAAGAACAACCGTCGCGAAGCTACGTGCGATACCTGCAATGGTAAGGGAGAAGTCTTCGGTAAGAACGACAAGGGTAAGTCTATCACTAGAGAATGCCGTACTTGTGGTGGCGATGGTGTCATTGAAAAGGGTCTTGACCGTGGCATGCGCATGGATAACAATGAGACGTTTGATACCACTACGTATGATAACGAATCACCTAACGATCGTGCGAAAAAGAACAAGACAATAGGTAGACTTCAATCTAGATGGGAAGGTGTAGTTAACTACATCGGTGAGCGTTCGCCTATCGAGATGTCACCATCTAGTGTTAAGGTTTCTCTGGTTAAGGCGACACCTGATCAGTTCACTAGATTGACTGATGCTAATGCGGCACAGTTCATGACTATTGGACACTTTGCTGCTCGACGTTCTGGTAAGAATGAAGACCCAAGTGGCACAGAAGAAGTTTTTAATGACACAGTTACACCATTGCTTGGTGGAGGTAATCGACCAAATCAGACATTGATTTACAACGTTTTGAACCGCAAGGGTCACGGGTTGGACACAGAATCAATGCAGAATTGGATGGTCAACACTGATAACAATGTAGCTAGAAAGATGGCGTTCAGAGCTACTAAGGTTATGGACAAACTTCGTGGTCTACGTCCAGGTGACGAGGGTGCAATCACCCCAGTGATGCTCGGTGGTCATCAAGAAGAATACCAGCCACCACAAGCACAAGAGTCAAAGGCTGTAAAGTCAAGAGGTATTTCAATCAGTGGTCCAAGCCGTGGTACTAAATCTTTGCCAGGTAGAGGAACTGAAATTGCTGGTCCACCAGTTGCTGAAGAACCAGACAATTATAATGCTTCCCGTGCATTGACAAGTATGGAAGACGCATACTTTGGTAACTGCAGACCAGACTGTGATAAGAAGGCTAGTGACCCTTCCCACGTACACGTACAGCAGGAATTCAGTCCAGACCAAACAGCGGAAGCAATAATCAGATTGGAAGCTAATGGTTATAACGTTGGTAAAGCTCTGAACGATATGGACAGCGAAAAGCTTGAACTACCTCCACAAGGAGACCCCAATGAATAAGAAAAAAGCATATGTAGAGCCAAAGGATGCGCCACCCGGAGTACCTTGCCGCTTTTGTGACCTTCCTTCATACATTGATGGTCTTGGGCCTGTTCATCAGGATGGTATTGCTGTAGATAAGAAGAGACCACTGTTCTCACATGCATTTTGCCTCATGAACTCTGGTGGCAAGAAGCAAGACAACCAGGATTTCTCTTTGCAAAATCTTTTGCCTGATTATCTTCTTAGCCCATACCACAATGATCTTGAAGGTTCTGCTGAAGACAACATCTGGGCATTTGCCAACAAGAATAGATCTGCAACAACAGAAAAAACACCAGCAGTACAACCTATGACGCGCATGGATAAGTCAGAAGAATACGACCCTGATGACTCAGCGGCACCGCATCCACCAAGCAAATAGACAATGTAATTATAAGCAATACGTACCATAGAGTATGTATCCACGTACAGGAGAAATTTAATGGAACCACGTTTGAACGTAAAAGTAGCTGATCTTTTCGACAAGACAGCTCTCGCTGGCGACATCGCCGGTGGTGACCCCAACTTCCAAGACCCACGAGAACAGTGGATCGGTGACTACATCGATGAAGACAGCAACCACGCTGAAAAGAACATGCAAGCTTACATGGAGCAGCGTCAGGGCCTGGGCGATCAGATCCAACGTTATGTTGATGAATCTCAACAGCACAACGCTGATGCCAACCCTGCCACGGACCCAGTTCCTATGGCTATGAACCCTGCTTTGGTGAACAGCCGTGACTTGTCCGATGTTCCAGAGCAGAGAGCTGCTAGCAAGTTTGCTTCGCAATCTAGGGGTTTCCGCACCAACCAAGCTCACCCTGATTTCACCTTGGGCCTTGTTGCCAACATTAACACTGGTACCCTTGTGAACTCGAGAGTCGTTGCTGAGACACCTAGCACAAAGATTGCCGGTACAGTTATTGCTGTTGGTGATGCTGAGTTTGCCGTTATCTGGGATGACAAGACTGCTTCTGTCGAGCGCAAGGGCGACTACGAATTGGTGATTGCCCAATAGCTCATGTTCAGATCTAGAAAAGCTAAGATTGTCTCTACTCCTGTAGAGGAAGTCCTTGAGGTTGAAGAACCAGTTGTTGAAGAGTCAACAATCCCACAGAACCAAATGGTAGTTAATATAGAATCTTTAACTTTTGAAATGTCCTCAGAAGGAACTTCTTTTGGGACTCTCATAGATTATGATGGCAACGTTTATCACTATATATGGGAAGAAAAGCTTAAAAGAATCCAACGCCTAATTGGACCAGAGATTAATAAGCTGACCTGGGATCTATGCAACGAAGTTCTTAGAAAATATTTTGTTAAGCCTGAGCCACCAAAGGTTGAAGAACCAATCGGTCCTCAGATCGAACAAGCAGTTAACAAAGCATTGAATCCAGTATCCAATGCCTTTAAGAACCTTGAGTCTAAGGTTGACAAGGCGTTGACAGTCAAAGCAGCACCGGCACCAGCTCCTGTACAAGCCGCGCCAGCTCCTAGACCACAAACGGTTCAATCGGTACCATCAGCCGATACTCCAGCTATCAGCGTTGCAGATGATGACATTAGCATGAATGCTATGAGATTCCTCCAGCAATCTGATACACCGGATCTCGGCATAGATTATATGAGTCTCTAGGAGATACTATGAACATCGCAGAAGGTAAAGGCCCAAAGCAAACAAAGAAGACATGGCCACTGGGTCAATTCGTTACCATTTTTGGTAATGATGGTACACCAGGTGCGGTGTATCCTCCTGCCGTAGCATACGCTGCTCAATTCAGTAGCGGAGCAGTTGGCTACATGACAACAAGTGGCAATGTTGCATACGCGCAGCCAGGTTCAATAAACCCTGGACTCAACCTTAATGTCAATGGCAATGGCTCCGTAGACGTTAGTATTATCTGTGCTCCTGACAACCAAGTTTCTCTCCAAGACATTCAATCTGTTACCGTATCGTTGATCGCAGAGGCCGGTTGGACAGGTACTTCAACCGTTTTTTTGCAGGGTACTTTTGATCGCTTTACACCAAACGCATACTTTACTGGTGCGTCTTCTATCTCTAGTAGCTATGCTTCAACCAACTGGAAGACGATTGCCTCAGCTAGCATCAGCGCCGCATCAACCACAACGCTAATTTCTGTGCCAATTGTTGACGGTATTTTTTATAATGCTTATAGATTGACTGCTTCAGGTGGAACAGGTATCATTGATTGGACCATCCCAGGTATGTTCCTTGACCTTAGTGCTATGCAAGTTGGCCAAGAAGCTACTTGGGTTAATGGTGGTATTGGCCAACCTAACATTGCAGATTCTGATGTGCTTACTATTTCTAGTGGATCAGTAACTGGATACAATGAGATTACTACGCCAAATGCTTCAATAAACAACAACCACGACTATATCGGTTAAGGGATATCAATGGCACAGACAACATCGTATTACGATAACTATGTATTCACACCAAGTACTGCAACTCTCGTAATTAACCAGTATATCCCACAGGAACGTCTTGTATATGTAGTAAACACTACACGTGGCGTAACATTGTTTAAGATTGGTGATCCTGTTTTTACGCTAGCTGGTTTTACTGCTACAGTTTCTAACCAGGTTTCTAGCACTACTAATCTTCCTACTTCTTCTAGCAAGGGTGTAACTACTGTTGTGTTCAACGGCGGTACATCTGGCATGCTTGCTACTGACAAGATTACCATCACAGTCGATGAGTACGCTCAACGCACTGTCCCTGTAGAAGAGCTTTACGACCCAGTGGGTAAGCAACGCTTCTCTACACCTCAGTCGATGATTTACACCGACTTTGAGTATGGTAACCAGACTTCTAAGTGGGAAGCACTCGGCACAACAAACTGGCACCCCGCTGGTTACAATTTGTACCCACCACTTTCGCTGGCAACCACTGGTCTTACTGTTACTGGTATAGCTATGACTGCTGGTAGCAAGACAGTAACAGTGCAAACCAGTGGTGGTCCTGGGCTTCCTGTCGGTACTCCTATTTCTATCCAAGACTCTTACTTTGCTCCTGCCAATGGTAACTTTGTTGTAGAATCAAGCGGTTCTAATTCTTTTACTTACTCTGCTAAAACAGTGAACACGTTTGGTACCCCTAGCGGTACTTCTGGTTTCTTTGACCCTTACAAGACTCAAGTTTGGCAACAACAATATTTTACTGGTGCTGCTTTAAGCGTTGCCTCAGCCAGCGTTAATGGTAACTTGGTTAGCATCACCACCTCAGGCGCTCACGGCCTTAGCATTGGTAACGAAATCTCTACTAGTGGTTTTACTTCCGCTACCAACAATCCAAATGGCAACTTCTATGTCACTGGTGTAACTAGCCCATCAGGTTTTAACTTCTACGCTATTAACACACCCGGTGCCCTATCCGCCACTGGTACAGTTACTCCTCGTAACCAGTCTTTGTTCGCTCAGCGTCCATTTGACGGTGGTGTACTTTTTGGCCCACAGAGCTTGAGCAACCACCAGTCTGCTATCCGTCAAACCCGTCGTAACTTCCACTACCAGTCTGGTAAGGGTCTCGAGATGGCTACGGGTACGATCCTTAATACTGCATTCACTGTTGATGGCCTTTCTGCCAATGCTACAGCCAGTGGTTCTACCATCACGGTTACTACACGTGAGCAGCACAACCTCACACCTGGTACGAGCGTAAACATTGGTGGTGTAATCACTAGTGGTTACAATGGTACTTACCCTGTTGCTAATATCATTGATGCTACTCACTTCACCATTACATCAACTGGTACTCTTGGAAGCACTTCACCATCTGACTATCCTGCAAGCTTTATCTGCACAATTAATGGTTGGTACGGCGCCGTTCAAAGAATGGGTCTGTTCAACCAAGAGAACGGTATGTTCTTTGAATATGATGGTCAACAGCTTTATGCTGTGCTGAGAAGCTCAATCAAGCAGATCGCTGGTCGTGTTACTGTAACAAACGGTAGTACAACTATCACTGCAACAGATGGTAACTTCCCAACTATCTTTAGCAAGCAGCTGACCCCTGGTCAGTACATTGTTATCCGTGGTAGCTCTTACCGTGTTACCGACATTGCTAGTGACACACAGCTCACTATTAGCCCTGCCTACCGTGGTATTACTGCTAATTACGTAACTGTTACTGCTACTGTTGATAACCGAGTTCCACAAACTCAATGGAACATCGACAAGCTTGATGGTACTGGTCCTAGTGGTTACAAGCTTGACTTGACTAAGATGCAGATGTGGTACCTTGACTACTCGTGGTATGGTGCTGGTTTTGTACGTTGGGGCCTAAGAACTACTGACGGTAACATTCTGTTCTGCCACAAGTTGGCAAACAACAACAGCAACACCACTGCTTACATGCGTTCTGGTAACCTACCGGGTCGTTACGAAACATCTACGATCCCACCTATTACTACCACTATTTCTGGTGTTGGTGCTACGGATACAACGATCTATGTCAACAGCACATTGAACCCAGCTGGTAACAGCGCATTCCCTGCCTCAGGTGTTCTTGCAATTAAAAATGCTACAACTGGTACTGAGTATGTAAGCTACACATCTGTAACTGCTAGCAGCTTTGGTGGTTTGACTCGTGGTGTCGCTACCAGTGTTAACCCATCACTTGTTTTAACATCTGGCTCGATCACTGCTACAGGAACAAGTACAGGCATTGCAATTGGTTCTAAGGTTACATACCCTGCTGCATTCCCAGACGGTACTTATGTAGTCGCTACTGGTACTAACACAATTACATTCAGCAATGCATCTGTGACTGGTACCACTAGCAATGTTCCGATCCAAGCAATGGGTCTTGCAGGCACTGCATTCGCTTACTCAAGCACAGCTCCTACCAGCGTAGAGTTGGCTAGCCCAACGCACAGCCCATACTTCAGCCACTGGGGTACTGCTGTGACAATGGATGGTGGTTTCTCACCTGACGCCAACCTCTTGTTCACGTATGGTCAGACTACACCGATTACTCTGGCCTCTGGTCAGACTAAGGCTTTGATGTCAATCCGTATTGCCCCTAGCGTTGACAACAGCCAAACAAGTTCGGTTCTTGGATCACACGAACTGGCTAACCGAGTTCAGTTGCAGTTGCAGACGCTTGACGTATCGGTTACGGTTACTGGTACGCAGGGTGTTGGTGCTGGTAACGTACTTATTAAGGCTTACTTGAACGGTGTACCACAGCTTATCAGCGGTGGTTCATTGCCACAATGGTCTAACGTTGTTGCTGGCACAAACAGCCCAAACTCATCGCTTAGTCAGATTGCAGACTACTCTTCTGTTCAGAATGGTGTTACCGTAGCAAGCGGTTTGTTCTCTGGTGAAGTTACT
>Ga0007828_1000129_pt1 | contig 21375 bp, 51 predicted proteins | sample CryBogCBE16Oct07_FD_71232 | JGI IMG/M metagenome (GOLD analysis project Ga0007828, IMG submission 71232) | Freshwater microbial communities from Crystal Bog, Wisconsin, USA - CBE16Oct07 | ecosystem: Environmental > Aquatic > Freshwater > Lake | place: Crystal Bog, Wisconsin, USA | collected...
CCGTCATGGTCGTTTGCCTTGTTCAAAGCATATTTTTCGGCTTCATATACCAGGCTTTTAATTCGTTCGTTCATCGTATTACCTCTTTAATATATCCCAGTCTAATCCATACCATGGTTTGAAGCCAATGCCCTTGCCCATCCAAGTTTCAACATCGTCAACAATTTCACTCCATTCGTTCTCGCTATCACGATAGACCACACGAATATTTTTACCATGATGTTCTCGGCACCATTCCAATACTTGTTCAGCATCATTAGTAACACTTCTACGACCAAGGTTTAAATCCTGAATAAACAATACTCCGGCTTTCTTTTCAAGAATTGTAAAATCGCTTTGTGTTTTCATTCTTCAACTCCGAAATGTTCTTCAATAGCAATAGCACAATTATCTCTGTCTGCTTTCAAAGCATAATGATTAGGCTGATCTCGACAAACTTGGGCACATTCTCGCACAATCAACTCGGCGAACTTTTTACGGAAAATAAATTCCCATTCATCTAGGTCAGTTGTTTGACGACTGGCATACAGACTGGCTTGGTCAGCAAGTTGTTGAATTTGTTCGTTCATAAGTCAATTTTCCATTGCTTGGCAACCATCAAAATGCGTTCATTGCCTCCAGTAATATCCAAACAATCATAGGCAAATTCACGGATAAGCATTTTACCAAACTTTTCGGCAAAACGTTTGTTATATTCAAGTGTAACAGGATAACCATCTCCGTTGTCTTTGCTAGCCTGTTCAGCAATCTCTTTAATTCTTTTGTTCATTTTACTTCTCCGTGTAGGGCTTCGTAATCTGCCACCCGTTGACGCATTTCGGCAATAGCTTTCTCTTGGAGAGCAGGATAGCCGCCGGCTGGACGATTGCGGTCAAGTCCACTGAGGACAGATTTGTCTAAGGCAATAGTTGCGTGGTTGTTGACATTAGCATCAGTACCACGACCAATAATTTTTAAATTAGGAAACATCATTCAACTCCAAACTGTTCTTTAATCTTTTCGTTAACATATTCGGCATCAGCGTAAGTTGATATATTCATCACTTGATGCATGGCTATATCAGCACATTTTACTACAACCGAATTAATTAACTTTTCCATTTGCTCAGGTAGTATGTTATCATAACGTGGATATGTGCCTGGTGGATTTAATACTATATGTGCTTGGTCTAGTAATATTTTTATATTATCATTCATGCCGTTACCTTTTCAACTGTATTTGATAATGCCTCTAGTGCATCGTAGTATTCGGTGTCATTTAAATTGATAGTATATTTTTTAATACCTGAACCAATCTCTATTATGTAAGTATAGTCTGTGATTCTCCACAAGACTGCACGATCACCTTCACGGGTATAACCATCAGCGATATATTGAATTGAATTCATAATGCTACACTTTCCAAATTTGATAGATTAAGGGCATTAATTACTGCCTCACGAACTTCGGTGTCCATTGCTTCCCTAAAGCCAGGTTCTTTTGCAAGATTAACTAATGCTTGCCATGTACAGAGCCAATTTTGTTCATGTACCCGACTTAGTAAAACGATACCATGAACAGCAGCATTTCCCTCAGGGGTGAACATTCCGTAATCTTTAATCATCTTTGACTCCTTTAATCAATCTAAGCCTCTATTATAGACCCAAAGTGATTTATTGTCAAATTTTGGATATTTTGATTGTTGTTTTTATACAACAATATGTTGTGCTAAAACCATTAGACTAAGCCAAGCCCACATTGTGTTAAACCCCACCAATGTAGGTAATGCTTTCTTTCTACTGGCCCAAATCAAGGTAACACTGGTGACCAATGTTAAGTAATATAGCCACCAAATTTGTATACCGAATATAAGTCCTGGTATAATAATGATTGCTTTTGCGATCCAAGATACAAACTCTACAGTATTGTAGTTAGTCCAGTATTCTTTTTTGAACCACATTAGATAACAATCACGCATATTAGCCCAACCACTATGCGTATATGAAATGCACATTAGTACGATCCAAACTAGTGTGGCATATAAAATTTGTTCTTGGGTCATAGTAAGTTTTCCTTTATTTCTTTTAAGATTAATTTTTTACCCTTGAATAATGAATAGTATTTTTCCATTGACCAAGGTCTGCTTTTGTTCATTTTAGAATTAGCACCATCGTTTAAGAAACTAAAAAGTTTATTGTTAAACCTAAATGGTATAAAATTTATATCCTCATCGGTATGAAATTTCATGTAGTTAAACACTTCACCTTCCTCAATCACAAACTCATCATATTTTTCTTTCAGATAAAAAGCCATGTCTGTGTTTCTAAACCATTGACCTATATCTAGTTCACCGGGGAATACAATACATCTTTCTGCAATATTGTTATTGTCTTCCAAGAATGGTGGCAAACATAGTGTGGCTTTTAATGAAGGTTCGTCAGTAAAAAATATAAACCTTTGCATAAATGAAAATGCTTTTTTGCCAGGATGTCTTACTGATACATGAGTATTGAAAAATTCCTGATTGTAGTCTCCTGCTATTACATTGCCATTCTCTACCTTAAAACTATAAGAATATAAAGATTTCAATACAAACATATTTTTAAAAAATGTATTGAATCCAGGACACATGTGTGGATTAAAATTTGGGTATGATTTGTCAAATTTTCTATTTTTATAATAGTGAGATACAAGTGGCATAGGGGCCTCAGCCCTCATCCACTCTTTCTCTGTGCATGTCCAATATACGTTAATAGCCATAGTAAACCCTTCAAATACTAAATTATAAACTTACTGTACTGAATTGTCAATACTTATGGCTATTTGGATTTACGCAAAATATCAAAAATTTCATTTTGCAACTCGGAGACAGTTTGGTTGTCTACATAAAAGTCGGTAGTAGGATCATAGTACTGACCTTCTTTTGGATCATAGTACAACACCGCACCGCTTGGATAATGAAAAGGACCCTCTAAGCCCTTACGTGGAAGATACTTAGGGTCGTGATTGAAACGGATATAAGACATTATGCAAACTCCCTTTTTAGTTCTAAGACAATATCACGCACTGCCTCGCGGTCAACACTATCACCTACAAATTCCATATCTCTCTCTAAGAGTCTGGCTTTGTAAATATCAGTAGCAATATCAATTTGAGATTCTGTGAATCCTAATGGATATACACCGTTGTCGCTATAAAACTCAAGCAAATACTCTGTAAAAGTCATATTCATAAAATGTCCTTTAATCAATCTAAGCCTCTATTGTATGCCCAAAACGATTTATTGTCAACTTTTATTTGTTGTATTTGAACAACAAAAAAGGTAATACTAAAGTATTACCCTTAAAACAGTCTAGGACCTGTTTGTTTTTATAGATATATCTGTATATCAAAAATCTATTAAAACAGGTCCTGATTGGATTTAATGTGCTTAATAGTCTTGTTTACCTTTGTGCTTTTCTTGCCTTTTATAAGCAATTTTAGATTGTACTACTTTTTGCTTAAATGGAGTGTTGTGGGCAAACAACACATAATGTTGTCTGTGTTTTGGTTGTGCAATAGTAAAGGTCAATGTTTCTTTTTTCATAATACAAATATTTTAGCATAGCATGTATTTATTGTCAACCTTGACGGCCTGTACTGTAATGGGTCTCTTTGGGACCTTTACTAGTAAATGTTCTACCATATAGATCACCCTGGTACTCATCAAATTTTGTTACATACTTTAACACAACCTTAATACTTTTATTGATACTAATGCTCAATAAAACTTGAGGCTTAAAGTCTAGTATGTCAGCAATTACAGTTTGCCCATTGTCAACACATTTAACTTCTACCTTTTCATCATACCTTATCATCATCCTCTCCCGTAAAATTAAACTCTACACTTAAGTGAGTAATAGACTTGGTAGTGAAACTACGCCATTCTTTAATATCAGTATCAAATACTCTAATACTAGTGGTTGATTCTTTGCGTGGTTTCTTTGGTTCTGTACTTTCTTTAACTTCAACAGTAGGAATAACTTCTGGATTAAGTGTACAATTCATAACACGTTCAGTGCCATCTTTCTTAGTAAAAGTAACAGTAACTGTTTCTGTTTTTAACACGTTACGTAACCATTTGTCTAGCTTTTCCCAATCTTTGTCTGTCCACTTAGATGTTATATCTTTTATCATATTGTCCTCTTTTTAATGCTACTGTAACTTACTGGTTTTGCTTTTTTACGTTTTGGTTCTTCTACTTCAGGCTTATGTGTTTTTGCCTCGGCAACCAATTGATCCTTTACATACAGTTTAATATGATGATGGTCTTTACTATACCATTCACCTCCTTGACCTGCATAAACCGTATCTACATCAATTTCAAGTCTTAAGTTATTTTTAAGAAATTCAATTAACTCTTGTTCGTTCATACATTCCTCGTTTTAATGTCTCCGCATTTACTACACCTTAATATTAGTCTAATAGATACAGGACGACCTGAGTTATCTTCATGTACATTCACATGATTATAAATATTCCATTTATGTCTGCACTTTAATGTAGCAATTATTCTATACAACCATTTCATTATACTAATCCATGTTTTTTGTTGAACTCAATGTCGCTTTCAAACGTGAATGCAACTTCCATCTTTTTTTCTTTGGGCCATTTAGACATATAATCATTGTCCTCATCAAACAATTTTAATGCTTCCTCTTCAGTAACAACACGATGGCTTACAATTTGTTCACCTATATGTTCGCTACTAAAATCTTTAGCCTCTTCTAATGTTACAGTATCTAGTGCCCACTCTTTCTTTCCTGCAGGAACTTGGACCATATAACGTGTTCTAAATGTACTGACACATTCAACTAGTACCCACTCCTTTGATTCTTTTTTAGTAAGTGTAAAGCTACCGTCATCATTAGATTCCCAGTTAATTACATCACCCTCTTTCCAATCAGCCTCTTTTAATAGTTCGTCTGGAAATTGAATGATAGCATCACCTGTTTCTGGATCTTCTTCAATTTTGATAGTGTACTTGCTATTCATAATGTTTGCCTATTATAAAAAATTTACTAAGTCTAAGTCTATGTTATCGTTAATACAAGCTGTTATACCATGTGCTAGTATTGTTACTTGTTTTTCTGTCAAATCTATACCATATGCTTGGTCAATAATATGCAACACTTCATGTATTCTTGCCAATGCTTGTGTTTGTTTAGTGTGTTCTGTATTAATCCAAATTTCTTGTGTATTAAAATTTGCTAGACCAATACTAGTCATATCACTACTATCTTTTTCTAAAATTTTATACATTAGTCCTGCAATTTTAATTTGCATGTAACATCCTTATTAATCCGATTGTATCAATGCTTACAAGCAAGAGGTAATTAGCCAACATGCCAAATGATTTCCTAGTGTAACTAGCCCAGCAGTACATACTGCAACCAGTAATCCAAATAGGGTACATAGTAAGTAGGGGTGGATTGGGAACTGTGAAAGCCATTGTGATTGAACAACCCACACTAATAGCCCAAGCAAGCAGCTCGACAACAAAACGAAACCGATTACTAGCATAATCTTCCTTTATCCAAATAAAAATGCCTGTTAAAATATCATTCATGTTGATATTATATAACAGGTATTGTTTAAAGTCAAATATTTTGGTTATCTAATATCTTCAGTATGTTTATGCTTAACCGACTTTTTAAGGATTTTGAACCAAACCTTTTTCTCTTTCTTTAGGTCATGTTCAAAGATAGCCTTATAAAGTTTTTTACGTAGTTTTCTTAGTTTCATTTTAGTTTGGTACCAATACTAATTGATACTGTCCGGTCTGTGGATTAACCATTTGTTGATAATGATATCCTACTGGAGGAGGAGCATATTGCACGTTTGGTTGTTGCACAACGATCGGTGCTTGTTGAACCACAATAGGTTGTTGCTCTACTACAACAGGGGGCTTGGCTAGTTCATATCCAATCACTCCACCGATAAGTGCAGGAGCTATCCATCCACCGCCACCATAATAACCATGTGGATGATAATATCCACCACGGTAGCAACAGGGTTCTGCTGATGCTACACCTGACAATAATGCTATCGCTAATATAATTTTTTTCATAATGTTACTCCTTATTTTCAATAAAAGTTTGTAGTACTTCTTCTATGAATTTATTTATCGTAATGTCACGCTCATGTGCACCTCTGGCTATTGCAAGCAAGGTTTCGTCATCTAAAGTTAATTCCATTTCAACTCTAGTATCAAATGTTAATCCATGAAATATAGCAGTTGCTTTTTCTATAATATCATTCTCTGTCTCTAAGTCAAAGTATAGTACATTGTCGTATGCTACTGCGGGATTAATACCCTTATCTTTAGCCTCTTGATAGTAACCATCTATGTAACCAGGATCTATCCAGCGATAAGAATTATTTTTATTCAGTTTTGAATCGGTGGTAATTTCGTAAACTGTTTGGTCACTGGTATTAAATACAACCGACACATCAGCATGTTTACTTTCAAAGTTTAAAAATCTAGCATTAGGATAGCAGAACCATTGGTACTCAGAACCACCAGTGATTTTATAATTTAGTTTTCCTACGATGTCGCTTAGGTGCATTCTTTTCTCCAAAAGGGTTTCTATCTTTTAACAATGGTTCAATATCATTATTGTATATCTGTTCCATTGTTTTGTAAAGCATTTTGGCATCCTCATCGGTCATACCTGCAGTCCAGGGAGGATCAGTATCTAATTTTCTTAGACCATAATCATGTCTATATGTATAACACATACTAGTGATTACGTCTTCCTTACATTTATATTGCATTTCTTTGTAATTGCTCACACATATCTACTATAGCACCTGGATAATCAGATTTTTTATCCAATACTATATTACAATCATAAGTTACTGTTACACTAAAATCATTATCGTCATCATCTTTAGTTAGAAATCCATATATTAATACTACGCCAAATAGCATTAGCATTACTAATAATACAGGTCTCATCAAATCAGACATTCTATGAGGAGACATTATTTTGATGCTTTCTTATTAAAAGAGTAATTTAAAAACGCTAAACCAAAATTTATTAAGGTAGATGCATAGTCACCAACCTTTAATGAATCTAACCCTGAACAAAATAGTAATCCTATTAGGAACCAAGTTACTTCAGTATGGTTATAATTATACCAACGCATTAGTTTATTCATATCAATCCTCATTCATTAAAATTATTACAAGAGACAATAATGCCAATCCCCAACAATCATTTATTACACATAGTAAAGGAATCAAATAAAGCATTATTCATCCATGGCGTTAGTGCCAATTGTAGTCAATGTTGTTTCTAACATTCTAATTAAATCTCTGACATGACCTTCAGATAATGTAAGTGTTATATATGTATTACCACCGACTTTAAGTTGTGCATATTTACGGTCATTAGTTACACCAACCATGTATAGTGAATCATTGTTTTTAACATTAGTTGTAGATGTATACTGTTCAGGTTTTAGAGGTTCAACTTCTGGAATCTCTGGTAAAGTTACTTTATTAAAAAACATTATTACTCCTTTGTTGTAACAATTATAACTGAAAACCTATTACAATACAATATAAAAGGGTATAACTATTTTTTAACAACTACATTACCTTTAAAGAACATTCCCATAAATACTATTGCTACCCAAGTATCAATAGTGTAGGGGATATTTAATACTGGGAACAATGTATTCAATGACCAAATAGTTATAAACGGACCGAATACAATTACTCCGATCATTATTAATATCCAAATTCCTAATTTCATTGTGTTTCCTTAATGTTGTAGTTATCCATTATGAAGTGCATAAGGCTCTCAGCCTCTACAATACTATTAGTGTTAAGTGGGCGAGGCTCATCTTCAATAAGTAGAACATAAGTCCATAACTTTACATCAAAGTATAACTCATATTCTACACCATATTTGTTTCTTCTTTTCATAAGTTTAATTATATCATAAAATAAATTATTTTCAATACTAATGGTAAAGTTATTAAAAGTTATTGAAACTTATTACCATTCTATCTGTTGTACCATTCACATCTTCATTAGAACCATGATATAACCATCCGGGAAATAACAATAGTTGTCCTTGTTTTGGTAAAAATCTATAATAGTCGTATGTATAATCCGTTTCTTTATTGACCTGAACATGCCTAGTCATTTCATTTGGATTATAAAAATACAATGGGGTACTTTTTTCGTCAGTATTAATATATAACGCTCCACTTACTACCGCATGCGGATGTATGTGTCTAGTAAGTCTACTACCAGCATCTTGTATGTTAAACCAAGAATGTAATGATGATCCTATTTTGTAACCACTTTGATTACAATAATCTGTTACCCTATCACGTAGTTTTGATTGTATATCATTACAACTAGGTACGTCATTTTCTATATCAGATAATATATTCCTAGCATTATCCCAAGAGTAATCTCCTCCCTCATGCGATGAAAATCCACCACCTTGAATCGTATGAGGAGTATTGTGTTTTATATCTTGTTTGTTTTTAAGATAAACGAAAATATCCCTACATTGGTCTATTGATAGAAAATCTATCGTACTAGAAACCAATGTAGGGAATAATGAAAAATTTGTTGTATTCATAATTTGTACTTATGCTACAAACTCCTTAACGTCTTCAAACCTTGTACTAGCAGGAACCCACTTGAATTGTTCTCTCTTGCGAAAGGCCTTTTCAAAGTCAAAGTTAACCATGAACCAGTTCTTTTCAGTACTGAAACTAACGGTTGTAGCAAACTTAACAACATGAACCCACCTACCTTTAAATTTTGCAACAACCATTGTCATATCTATCTCCTTATTTAAAAGTATTCAATAAAGGATTGAATTCTTTAATTAATTGTGTCTCTCTTGCATGACACTCACGCTTACCTCTTACAACTTCAACTAGACCATAAGTAAAATTACTTACACCGTAATTGCGAATACTTTCGCACAATCCCCAACTTTTTGTTTCTGCAAACGCTCTTTGGATATGTTTGCGTACTCTAATGTAAAGGGCTTGTTTTACAGTTTTGCTAATTGCAGTAATACCGATATACTGTTCACCTGTAACAATATTAGTGATTACATAAATTGCATGATTTCTATCTGACCGCTTTTTTCTACTCATGCTATTATTATAGCGCCTTTGGGATTTGTTGTCAAATTTTGGGTAAAACGTGTGTTGTTTTTATGCAACTTTTTCTATTGTTGCTTTATAGTAACACTCACGATCCGTTTCCCATTCTTTAGAATAAGTCACAGCCTCGTCCAATGTCGTAAAAAACTTAGTATCGTTAGGATCTATACGTTGAGTACCCATATCGTATTCAATAACAAAGACTTTATATAATTTTCTTAATTTGACTTCTGCCATTTTTCGCTCCTTTTTTCTACTATAGATATAGTATAATCGGAAATGGGAAAAATGTCAATTTAAGTGTTGTTTTTTTGCACTAAACTCTCTAGGGCCATTTGTAATACTTTTGTTTGTCTAATTTGTACGTCTATTTCCCAAGGTAAATTTATGTAATCCTTATAGGGTAGATCCTCAGGGTTCTTATGTGCGTTATAAGGAACCCCTAACCAGTAGTAAAAGTCTGGTTTAATTTCTAACATTTTTCTGTGTTTTTGATTGACGTGGATTAATTCATGTGTTAGTATTTGAGGGATTTCTTCATATCGTAAACTATAATTGATACCTATACGATTGACTTTAGTTTTGTCAATTCCACCATATACCCCTGGACCCAGATCATATAAACAAACTTCTATACTGTCGGGTAGTTCTATAATTTTTGATATGGCTTCGGTTAAACGTGTAATGATAATTTCACGTTTATAGCTATGATTGTTGTTTTGATAAAAGAATGTAACGTCCACTACTTATTTAGTAGGGTCGGTGTATTCATAGTTAGTAGTATCAACGTTTTCACGGAAAATAATTGCACCGTTTCTTAAATGAAAACGTCTTGCAGTATCTGTTTTAGGGCTTAATGTAACAAAACGTGTAACACTAGGATAGTCCTTTTGTATACCCTTAACTGCTTGTATAAGTAACTCTTTGCCCTTACCACTCTTATAACTCCATATTGTATAAAATACGGCTGTTGTAGGTACTTGGCTTGTAGTGTTCAAGTCATTTACACTTTCAGGAACAAAGTCATGGAAGCTAACACAAACCATTGCAGTTGGCTTTTCTTCTTCAACTAAAGCTGCTACCATTCTCCCGTCACTTACTCTAAAATCTTTGCTGATTTCAGGGCGTACAGGATCATCTTTGATGAATTCTAATAAAGCGTTACCGATTTCTCTTATAAATGTTAGCATATAATTCTATTTATGCCACATCTATAATATACGTACTTTATGCGTTGTATATTTTGTTGAGGGACTTTTCAACAAACAGTTGACGTTCTTTTTTACTCTTAGCGCCTAGCACAGTTATGTTGTATAAGTTATTATTAGCATAGACTAACATAGTAATACAGAATCCTGCTGCATTAGTAAATCCTGTTTTTATAGTAATAATACCATCATGTCCAAAATACTTACTAGTAGGATTTCCTTTAACTTGTACTGTTTTCTTTCCCTTTTGAATTTTACCGGTTACATTATGAGATTGTGCAGCATCTCTAACTATTTTATAGTCACTTACTGCTTCTGTCAAACGCACCAGATCACTTATTGAACTATAATTCATAGGGCTAAGACCAGTTGGTTCTACAAATCCAGTATGATTCATATTCAGGATGAATGTATTTTCATTCATTTTTCTAACAAATGCGGATTGTCCACCTGGATAGTTTTCGCTTAGTGTGATAGCAGCTACGTTGTCACTACTTATAAGTGCAAGATTAATAAGGTCTTTTCTAGTTAAAACCATACCCTTACTTAACTTGGTATTTGTTATGTGTTTGGGTATGTCTACTGTTAGTTTTTCGTCAAGATCCTGATTAGATGACATTACTGTATACACCGTCATTAACTTACTAATACTGGCTATACTCATTTCGTAACTATCTAATGAACCATCAATTACTTCTCTTGTAGTGATATTGTATACTACAGAATTTGGATTAGCAAAAGCAAATAATGGCAGGAAAATTAAGGTTAATAAAATTTTCTTCATTGAATATTTATTATAACACAAAATGTTAAAAATACTAGTATACTTAGGTAACTTTACATTTACTTTGATACTAGATTATCTTTAAATATTTGCCAAGCATTGTCCCAACTCCAACGTTGGCTACTAACATGAACGTCATTTCTACGTAATTTTAAACAACGGTCAACTGCAATTTTTAAATTATTATGCATAAATCCAGTGATTCCATCATCAATTACGTCTTCTGGGCCCTGACAGTGATAAGCAGCTACGGGTGTACCGCATGCCATACTTTCAATCATAACTATACCAAACGTTTCCCATTGACTTGGGAATACAAATACTTCTGCGTTAGCATAGTATTTTGCTAATTCTATGCCCGTTTTGAACCCTGTAAAATGTACTTCAGGATACTTTTCTTTATATGTTTCTAGCATTGGCCCATCACCAACCATAATCTTTAAGTACCCCGGATAGTCTAATTCAAAGAAATCTTCTAAATTTTTCTCTTTGCTTACACGACTAACACATAACAAATATTTACTAGATGTATCTTCTCTTAATGAAGGATCAAATATATTACGGTCTACTCCCCTAGTCCATGGGATAACTTTTCCTTTAAATTTATGATCCTTTAATTCTTTAACCATAGTGTCGGTTGTGGTTAGTACACAATTGCTATGCTTATGAAACCAACGTACAAAACCCCAAGTAAACTTTTCAGGTACGTTGAATAGTGTTTTTAAACCTTCAGGAAATTTAGTGTGGTAAGCAGTATTGTACCTAATGCTATGTTTTGTAAGATATTTTCTAGCAGACAAACCCAAAGGACCTTCTGTGGCGATGTGGATATAATCCGGATCAATCTCCTTGATCGTCTTCCCCACTTTTTTGGTAAAGGTAAGTTTGACTTCGTTATACTTAGGGCAATCAATATAGCGGTACCTCCCGGGGTGAATATAATCAACAGTATAACCATCACGAACCGCGCAAGTCTCAATGTTTTTATATGTAGTGACAACGCCATTTATTTGATCTGGTAAATTATCCGTAACTATTAAAATTTTCTTTGACATGAACCTTCTACCTTGTAACTTGAATATTTAATAGTATATTTCATTGTGTCTAATATTTGTTCGCATTCATGTATACTTGGCATTTCTAAAACAATTTTAGCAGGAACGTCTTGAGGATTGTTTATATTAATTGCTAGTATTACCAGTAACCACATTATCATTCTCCTTAGTCCAAGTAATAATTTCCCAATCACCACTATGATGTTCAACTAGTGCGGTACAACTTTCTACCCAGTCACCGTCATTCATATAAATTATTCCATCAACTTCTTTTATTTCAGCGTGATGAATGTGACCGCAAATAACTCCGTCGAAGCCTCGTTTAGCACAATACTTAGCAAGATTACGCTCAAACCGAAACATAAAATCCACGGCTTTTTTAACACGATGCTTAAGATACTTAGAGAGACTCCAGTAACCAAACCCCATACGATGACGAATCCAATTAAACTTACTGTTAACAGATAAGACCAAGTCATATAACTTATCCCCCAAAAAACTTAACCAAGGGGCTAGCCTTGTTATGCCATCAAATAAGTCACCGTGTGTTACAAGATAGTGCTTACCATCTGCACCTACATGTTCTATTTGATTATGTATTTCTATTAAGCCAAAACTAAAACCATATGGTATCATAGGTCTTAAAAATTCATCATGGTTACCTGCAACATAGATAACTTTTGTACCGCGTTTAGCATGACCTAATACTCTACGAACTACATTAGTATGACTTTGTTTCCATCTCCACTTATTTTGTTGTATGCGCCATGCATCAATAATATCACCCACCATGTATAATGTTTCACAACTATTATGCTTTAAGAAGTTGTTGAGGGCTTCAGCTTTGCAATCTTTTGTGCCAAGATGCACATCACTAATAAAGATACTGCGGTATTTTTTCATATCTAGTATTTAATAGAATTTTTGTGACAACTTTGTTACAAAAAGTATAGCCGTAAAAAAAGGCTCCGTAGAGCCTTTTTACATTGTAGGTCCGTTTCCAGATTTAAAGCCTACACTACCACCTTCAGCCTCAATGCGTTTAATAACATCTTCAAATAGTATTGGAGCAAAGTTCGGGGTCTGTTCTACGCACACACAGTGGTAGCGGACATCGTTCTCAGTACTATACAATATGTTACCTGTTTTTGCATCTATGCCTCTAGGTTTCTTAACACGATTTGTATGCAAGTGACCATGAATGTTAACACCAAATCGTCCTAGACTATCTGAATGAATTGGTATATGACTTAGTATCATACCATTCATTACATGATAAGCACGTAGTTCTCTAAAGTATTCTCTGTATTCATCATCTCTAAAGATATCGTGATTACCACGTATCAATACCTTATCACCATTAAGCCTGCTTAGTGTTGATAGAGATTTACGATTAATAACTACATCACCTAGATGATACACTTTGTCAGTTGGCTTAACACGTTCGTTCCATGCTTTAACCATTGCCTCATCCATCTCATCTGGATCAGTCCATGGTCTTATTTTTGTCACGCCATCACTCTCTGTGAATCTACATACACCAGCGTGACCAAAGTGTGTATCACTTACTAGAAATACGCTTGGCATATCTTTCTCCTTGTTTAGTTTCGTTTCTATAAGCATTCTTAAATATCCCTTTCGCCTATAGAGCCTGTCTTATCTGCAGGATATGGATATAAGAATACTTATAGAAACGACCTAAATATTCTTCATCATATTTATGAATACTTTATGGTCAATTGTATTTTTTTCGTTTTGTAATTTAATTCTGTTAATCTCAAAAGATTCTTGTTTGGCAATGTCTAAGGCATTACGTTTAGCTAATGCTTGATAGTACGTTGCAGGGTCAAATTTCTGTAGACCCCACGCTATTGTTGTAAAGTTTACATGTCCAAATGTAGTTCCATTACCATTATCCATAAATGAATGTTGGTTTAGTATATCTGTTTTTGATTTCTCATCTAACCATTTTACTTCATCAGGCGTACTGTTAGTGATGTATTTCCAAAACTCTGAATCTGTTCTTCCTGTGGTATAACAATATCTTAAGTAAAGATAGATATTATCATAAAACTTACTCATATGGTTATTGTATTTTACAATATCATAATCATAAACATTAAAGTTATACACTTGTAAGAAATGACCTATTTGATATACCGTATGATGTATATTAGTTGCCTCTAATGGTTCTGCAAATCCACTACATAAACCTATTGATATACAATTACCAACCCATTGCTTACCCCAGAATCCGCTTTTAAAGTTCAATACTTTACTAGTGTTAACTAAATCAGATTTATATCTATCTTTAACAAAGGTTGAGAATTTACTAAATGCTTCATCATCACTTGTGAACTGACTTGAGTATAAATATCCTGCTCCCCAACGATTGCTTAATGGAACTTGTAATATCCATCCATCACTACTTGCCTCTGATGTAGTATATGGTGGTTGCTTTTCAAATTCATACATTATTGGATTAGGGATACAACTATCAATAGGCAACCAATCTGTTCTATCTACCCAATTAGTTCCTAAATGTTTGAATAACACACTAGCAAATCCACTAGCATCAATATAAAAATCTGCACTTAAGTTGCCGTTTTTCTCTAACACAACATAATCAATATATTCACTAGAACCTTTTTTAACTACATCTAATACAACATCATCAATGATAGTTAGATCATCACGGAACTTGTTTAGTATATACTGACTAGTTATTGTTGCATCAATATGCAATGATTGGCTCTTGGAACGTTTTGTAGGTACTTTGCAGTCTTCATAATAATTTTTACCAAACATTACATTATAATTGTAATCTGTATAACTACTAGTTGCCATATCATATGCAACCCCATAGTTCATTGGATTTTGCATTAAATCTGATTCAAAAAATCCGTGATAAAAATATTTACCATCGTTTAACCAATTTTTGAATTGCAATCCTAATTTAATTGTAGCATTACAATGCTTAATCAATTCTTCTGTAGACACACCCACATAATCTAAGTAGTCGTAAATTTTCGGAGTAAGACTTTCTCCTACACCTATGCCTGGGTTTCTATGATCGTATACTAACACGACCTCAACATTATCACCCCAGTATCTTTTGACATAGGTAGATGCAATGACTCCTGCAAATCCACCACCTACTACAACTATTTTATGTTTGTTTGTCATACTGTTTGGTGGAAGCGGTGAGATTCGAACTCACGGAACCTGTAAAGATTCTTTAGTTTTCAAGACTAACGCAATAAGCCGGGCTCTGCCACGCTTCCTATTATTAATATCTATTTTGTTTTTCGTATTTATTCTTAACAGGTTTATCTTTGATTCGTTTTAAATATTCACGATTAACTAAACCTTCTTCAATCTCACGTAATGCAGTTACTGCATATCCGTTTTTAGTAGCCAATTTTGGTTTAACTCCTGCAGTTAGTTCTCTTACTCTAGCACTAGCGATAAGAATTAAATCATATCTATTCTCTACTGCTTGCACAGCCTTTTCACTACATTGTCTTGGCATATTTTCTTTCGTTGTTAATTGGAGCGGGATATCGGTCTCGAACCGACGACCTTAACTTTGGCAAAGTTACGCTCTACCAACTGAGCTAATCCCGCATTCTATCTATTTAGTATCATTGGTGGGATACTAAAATATTTGGTACCTCGTTGGAGAATTGAACTCCCGTATCCACCGTGTAAGGATGGCGTTCTACCATTAAACTACCGAGGCTTCTTGTACTCTCTTAAATACTCGTTTCGTTTAGTAATTTTTTTATACTTAACGATGCATTACTTTCTATCGTCTATATTTTTTTGTTCTTCTACCATGTATTGTGCTAGTTTACTCTGAAATTCACTTTCTGTCAAGTTATGCCAACCCATACATTTACCAGTTGGGCTACGACCGCAACCGCATTTGCCAAATTCTTCTGGGTTTTCTTTAACTCTGACTTGCATGAATTTTTCTTTTTTCAACTATTGCAATTCTGTTACGAATTTTAGCCTTGTCTTTTGGACGACTAGACTTTTCTAACATTTCTTGTAATTGTGTTAAACTTAATGGACCTAATCTTGGTTTACCTGTTTTGTGTTTATCAGGACTTAAATTACTTGTGCTCATTATGCTGTACGATGAATAATATGATATCCAAACTGAGTTTGAATTGGTTCGCTAGTTGAACCTACTTCTAATGCAAATGTTGCATCTTCAAAAGGTTTAACCATTTGACCACGACCGAATGTTCCTAAACTTCCACCATTCTGTCCACTTGGGCATTTTGAAACTTTACGTGCTAAGGTAGCAAAATCTGTACCTTCATTTAATTTGTTTTTCACTTCCACTGCATCATTTAGTGTAGGCACTAAAATATGACTTGCTGATACTGTACTCATTGTTTTCCTTTTTAAAATGTTTGGATGCGGGTCTCAGGAATCGAACCTGGTGTTCTCAGCTTATGAGACTGATGTGTAAACCGTTTCACTCCCCCGCACAGATATTTATTGATGTGTTTTGTTAGTTAGATTTTTCTACTCTGATCTTGAGTTGGTCATCGGGACCTATATCATATTTCTGTAATAAGCCTGACTTTTGATCTTCTTGTATGTGGGCGATATATTCACTATGCTTATAACTATTACCTTGTACAGTTACAGTTTTATAAAGTTTATCATTAACGTATAAATTTATCTTCATAAAACTATTTATCATTTTGGTGCGAGTGCCCGGAATCGAACCGGGACGCCATTTTGGGGCGAGAGATTTTCTTACCACTATAGTTTTCACTACCTTTATAGTTTGTGGTCTGGACTATACCTTAACCATTGCTATCGCTTTAGGTTCCCGCCGTCTAGTCTCTACACGTTCAAAGATATTTCTATCTAGGCTTCGCTCGGTATTAGCATTTTACAGCCTTCACCGAATTTGACGGGTTCTACTCCAATCGTTTCCAATTGGGCACTCAAATTTTACTTCCAAGTCTCTTGTGTCTACCTATTTCACCACACTCGCATTTAACTTGTTTACTCTTTGGTGCGGATGGTGAGACTCGAACTCACACACCTTTCGGCGCCAGCTTCTAAGACTGGTACGGCTACCAATTACGTCACATCCGCATTACTTCTTCAAATACTTCATTCCAACATACGTGCCTAATCCAGCACCCAACAAACTTGCTATTAAATTATAATGATCTTCAGTATAATTAATAACTGCAATACTAGCAGTAAATGTAACAACCATACTCCAAAAAGTTGCTCTTAGTACATTGTTAGTGTTTATTGCTCTAATATAGTAAGTATACAGTATATCAGTTAAGAATACAAGTATAAAGGTTTCCAAATATGTCCACATATTATTCCTTGGAGCGGGATAGGAGAATCGAACTCCTGACTTCAGTTTGGAAAACTGAGGTAATGCCATTTTACGAATCCCGCATTATTTTTTAAAGACAACTGTATCATCACTACTCTTTTTACCTAGTTTCTGTAATGATTGTCTTTTGCTACTTATCACCGAAAACACGTTGTGTTTATTAAAATTATTACTTAAATGAAATTTTTCAACATCATTAATCATATCATATTTACCAACTTTTGCTACGTTCCAACAACTTACACCGTTATCGTTTAATAATGTCATTCCTTTAAATATAATATCATTTAGAAAGTTATTGACCCACATTTCATATGTATCTATGTTGGTAATAGATTGTGTACTTTCATGTGTATATACTTCTAAATCAAAATAGGGAGGGCTTGTTAATACTAAATCAACTTTAGGAAGATTATGGTTTAACATGTTTCTAGCATCATCACAAATAAGTTGTACGTTATTTTCAATTTTCAAAAACTTTGCTAGACTTAATAAATTATTATATGTAGATGTGTTGGGTTCAAACGCAATATACTTTGCACCACTAGACACTACTCCTAACATACGACCGCCCCACCCTGCGCATGGATCTAATACGATTTCTGGTTTGTATTCTAGGCAAATCATTTTTGCCATTTGAGGTCTATACATTGTATTTTTAGTTAATCCGCAACAAAAATATATTCCTCTTTTTAGTTCTGAAAGATATGGTGTAGAATGGCTTTTGCGATTCCAACGTAGTATCTTTACTAAATTCTCTTTAGTCCATAAACTTCTATAACTAACACCGTTGTTGTTTTCTATGTCATAAAAGTTAGGGAAAAAGTGTTCACACAGTTTCATACCCACTCTTTCAGTTGAGTTAATATAAGTATTAGTGTTTTTCCATTTTAATAGTTTTTTCCAGTCTTCATTTAACTTTTCATCACTATAAGTTAACTCAATGTTTACGTGTGAAATTTCTTCTGCTAACTGGTCTATAATTTGTTCAAATTCAGTATCAGTTATATTGCGTAATGAATTTCTAATGTTGAGATAATTGTTTAAAATTGTTGTCATATTTATTAATAAGCATATCTAAGTGCGGTTTTGTTAGACAATCTTTAGCCAAATCACCATTTAAATAATGAACTTTAAGTAAGTCAGAATTATAGTGTGTGTGATTAAAGTCGCATACTACTCGTTTACCAAGTTTTACAGTTAAAATTCTTTTCTCAAGTTGAGATTTAATAAGCATCATTGGAAACTCAACTACATAAACAAATCTACCTTGACGAAACCCACTACAAACTATATTATAATTTAATTTACTTGCAAGTAAATCAATAGTCATGTCGTTGAAATTTCCCCCTCCACCATATTTGGCTGGTATGCCTTTTTTATCAAATTGATTAAAATTTTTAGGTTTTACTTCAATTTCAATGTTTCGTGCTTCGTCAATACCATCAGCACCATGTTTATTTGAATATGATTTATATTTTAAATAATACATAGTTACCAACTCACGAATAGTTGATGAGTTATTATCGGTTACATAAGAAATAAATAAGTTTTGAAAATCAGCATCTTTAGAAGAAAACAATGTATCATTGCCTAAGGCATATCCTGTTGCTAATTTTAAATTGTTTTCTGAAATTTCCATTAATGGTAATTATTTGTTTGGTGCGACCAGGTGGATTCGAACCACCCCCGTACGAATTATGAGTTCGCGGCACTACCTCTATGCTATAGTCGCAACATGTATATATTATATAACACTTGTTATATAATGTCAAATATTTTGGTGCCTCAACCTAGATTCGAACTAGGCACCCCCGCCTTATCAAGACGGTGCTCTAACCAAATGAGCTATTGAGGCAAATTTTAAAATGGGCTCTTTATTTCAGGTAAAGGGGTTTGTTAATTGCTACCATTTTAAATCTATAAATATTTAATGTCTACTGATCGCCATGTCAAATTAATCGAAGAACTATTACAAAAGTCTCAACCTAGAAACTTTAGTACTCCACAAGAACTACTTGCATGGCAAAGAGGGTTTTTGACTGGTCTATTAGCAGTTATGATGAAAGACGATAATTTTAATCATCAATATATTCAAAACAGAATAGACAAACTTGGCGACCCCTGATGGAATCGAACCACCGCGCACAGTTTTGGAGACTGCCGTACTACCATTATACTAAGAGGCCAATTATTCTCTTAATCTATCTACCTTTTCATATAGACCTAAATCATTAAAATTCTGCATGAAACTATAAACACCCCAACTACCATAACCTCTATTATGACCATCTGTTCTTATCTTGTAAGGGTCTTGTTTAGACATTTCAATTATTTCGTTAAACCCTGGACTTGACTTAAGTGATTCTCTAATTCTTTTTTCTGCACGTTCACCTGCAAAGTCCCAAAATTTTGTTTTATACTTACTACCAGCAAGATAGTGCAACATAATCATTGTTTCTACTTCAACATGCGTATTCTCATATGCCATGTCAATAGCCTCAATTGGAAGATTACCAAACCAGTAATCATACGCATATCTATTAATCCAACCCATTGTACCAATACTTGTTGCTTCCATTGGCTCTAAAAAGAAACTTGCATTACCATTGTATACAACTCTATCTACAAAATTCTTTTTGCGATAATAATTCTTAAAACTAAATGTGTTTGTATCATTACTTGGAGTTAAATTGTATTGTGCAAAAACTTCTTTTACATCTTCTTTAACTTCATCCAATGATGTTATTGTATTGTTATACAAGTAACCAATGCTACATCTATTTTGAAGTGGTATACCAAATACCCATCCCCAAGGTCTAGCAAGTGTTAGTGTATATTGAAATCTTGCCTGTTCCCAATAACATTGTGTAACGTGTACTGAGTTAACTGGAATTGTTTCTAGCATTTTAAATGGAGTATAGTCAGTTGGTTTACCTGTACAATCCATAATAAAATCTGCATCAATTTTACTGTAATCTGTTTCGTCAGTCTCAACCATTTTATACTTACTACTTAACTGATCCAATATGTAGTCTTGTAATTTGTTTGCGTTAAAATGCATTGATACTGCAGGAGTTTTAAAGTTATGATGATAGCCTTTACCATCACCCCATCCTTCTTTATATATACCTGTCTTTAGTGACCCATCTACAAATCGTAGATCGCTGTACGCAAATCCTGTATTCTCAAACAATGCTTGAGGAAATGCGCTATTAGTACCTTCACCTACTGTTGTTGGTGGAATAGCTGGATTGTGATGTAATTCAAATTCACATTGGTCACTTACAAATTGTGTGAAGTGGGTAAGAGCAAATGCACCAGCACTACCTTTACCAAGTATAACCATTTTCTTTTTCATAGTATTTAATTGTAAGGTATTGGATTACCATCTTGACCCAATGGGTATAGACATGTAGTTGCTATAACTTCATTTTCTAATAATATATTAAGAACAATTTGATCTGGGTTATCTCCGTAAATATCTGATACGATTGTATTTGTAAAAGTCAAATTGTTTTTTAAATATTCTTTAATTGCTTGTGTGTCCATAATAAACTCCTGTCTATTATTTATACACATAATATGTACCATATAGAAACACATTCGGCTAAATTTACTTTCGTACCGGATGCCTTAATGAATGTGTTTTTATATGGTGCTAGTGTTGCTAACTTGGGAATCCCGGTCCTCAGTGTTTGGAGAACACCTACATACCACCCTGCTCCAACCATATAGAAACACACTATACATTAGGTTTAGACCTGCTCCTTTATCCTAATAC
>Ga0007828_1000130_pt1 | contig 21324 bp, 18 predicted proteins | sample CryBogCBE16Oct07_FD_71232 | JGI IMG/M metagenome (GOLD analysis project Ga0007828, IMG submission 71232) | Freshwater microbial communities from Crystal Bog, Wisconsin, USA - CBE16Oct07 | ecosystem: Environmental > Aquatic > Freshwater > Lake | place: Crystal Bog, Wisconsin, USA | collected...
ACTAGATATTTACAATAGAACAGCACATCCAGCATGCCATGTTGGATGAACAAATCCAATTCTTCATTTACTCTATTGATTTGTTCTTCTGTAGTGCACATATCGTAGAGAATTTCTATAAGATTTGGGCAATGGTCCTTGGGCATAAACCATTCGGATTGATTTGCTTTGTCAAACAATTCAACACTGTCATATCGATTGTAGTTGATCTTTTTAAGTTCGGGAATTCGATCTGCATTGATCTTACGAGCACGATTATACTGATCGATAAAATCTACATAGACATCTTCTAGATTGATGATCTTATCTGCGTAGAGTGCGTTGAACGCTTCAAATTCTGATATTTCTACTTCGCCGTAGTTATTGATTTTCACTGAGTCCGCCTTTGATAATTCGAGGTTCGAATTTCGGGCGTTCGTTGATGTTTAGGTCATTCCAAGTTAAATTGCTGCCTAACCCTGTATCCAATGTATCCATATTCCACCAATGTTCGCCTGTTAGATCTAATCCAGACTCTGCCGGATCAGTTATACAGTATTGTATATGTTCTCCGACCATGCTGTCAATGGTAATTAGTCCAATGTCAAAATAAGATTCTGTCATTGCTAGGAACTTGCTGAATAGCACACAGCCTAGATAGTAGTCATAGGGATCTGACGGTAGTATGACCAAATTGCTTTCTACATTTTCCAATGCGGGCAACAATGGATTGTCTTTGGCAATCAGCACAGCATTCTGTAGATAACTTTCTACAAAATAGCGTAATTTTTTAAATCCCAGTGTAATATTACCATTGGCTGTGGTTGTAGGTTCTACATTGACATTGATAACATAGCTGTTAGGTAAGATAATATTTTCTGTGACTATGGTGCAGGCAAACGATGTTGGCCATATAAATTGTTGTAAATCATTCGACATTAATTAAATCGTCCAAACCTTTGTCTTGTTTCTTCATTGCAGCAGACATAGTCTCTGCATTTCTTCTTTGTTGTTCTTCTTTGTACATGCTCAAGTTCATTACAATTTGTTGAGCCACACTGCCATTGCCTAGTCTTAAGGCTATAGTGTATTTTTGAGATAAATCTATAATTTTATTTTCTAGTTCTTGATCCTTGAGTTTTCTAGGATCTTTTAGCAGCGGATTAAACATATTTTAGTTGCCCAGTGCTGACCAATAGAATGTACTAGTACCACCTGCTTTGTTGGTAAGGTTAAATGTACTGTTAGTAATTACATCTACATTGCCTGAAGTTGCTGTGGTAATTGGAGTTACTGTAATAGCAAATGTAGAATTAGGAAATGCAGTAGGAAGTGTAATGGTATTGTTTTGTCCAGGAGTAATCATGTCACTAGTACCCCACTGCATGATCAATCCGCTGGGTAATACTTGATAACCGTTGTTGGTAATTTCTCCAGTATTAAGTGCGCTATACTGAACACTTAAAGTTTCTACACCTTGTTCAATTCCTGTCAACGCTGCTTGAATATTGGCAAAGTTTGTACGAAAGGGTTCGGTACTATTTGCCTGTCCAGCAACGGGGAAATTAACATTGATATTGTTGATATAGTTACTAACTGTGGTATTTAAAAGTGACATTTTATTCTAACTCCGGATTTTATATTTAATTGATATTTTGGTTGATGTTATGGTATTTGATTATGCGATATAATTACCAGATGCTGTAAATTTATGTATTATAACGTTCGTGCTAGTGCTAATTACCCCGCCGGTGGCTATTCGGGTTGTGCCTGTGTAAGTAATGAAAACAATACCACTACCCCCTGAACCTCCGGGACCAGCAGTTACATAGCCATAACCTCCTCCTCCTCCGCCACCGGTGCTAGTAGTGCCATTGGCTACTGGAGAGTAACCGCCATACCATCCGCAGCATCGTGCCCCTCGACCGCCAGTTCCGCAACTAGAACCGAAGCTTCCTGTTAATACATTGCCAGTGGATGCGCCGGTATAACTGTATCCACCGCCACCACCTCCTCCGCCATAATATGCAAGGGAACCGCTAATAGACAAGCTCACTCCGGTCCCTCCTGTGCCGCCGCCGATATAAGTACCTGAAGGTGATGTGCCAGTTCTCGCAGGCCCACCGGCTCCACCAGCACCTCCACCGCCGCCTCCATAATATCCTCTACAATTTCCGTTAGTTCTACCATATGCACAACCGCGCCCACCGGGGTACCCTTGTGTTCCCGCTCCGCCGGATGACGATTTAAAGCATCCTGGTATGTTACCGGCACCTGCTCCGCCCCCACCGTTGGCTCCAGAAAACCCAACATAACACAAAGTTTTACTACTGGACCCACCACCTGCTCCGCCGCCATAAGCTGTAAGTCCTAGCACTGTTGTTGGGATACCATTTGCATTTTGTGATCCGCCACCACCTATTACTACAGGATATGTAGTACCGTGGGGAATAATCATTGAACCATATACTACTCCGCCACCACCGCCACCGCCGCCCGAGCCTCCTCTGCAATAGGCAACCCCTTGCCCACCGCCGCCACCGCCGCCTACTAGTAAGTAGTTAACGATATATGGAGACCCTACAACATTACTGGGTGAACTATAGGGGCTATTACCGCCTAAATTAGTTGCAAGAACTCTAAATGTAAAGGTTGTAGTAGTTGGTACATTGTTTATTACAATACTACCAGATCCTGGAATATTATTAGTTCCTGTATAGCATCCCGGAGTACTAATGGCTGTATAGCCTGTAATAGCTCCTCCTCCGTTACATGTTGGTGCAGTATATGATACGATAATTTGGTTAGCAGTACATGCTGAAGAAACTGCTGTGCCGATGGTAGGAGCCTGCGGCGGTTGTGGTAATGCTATAACATTATTTCTGCAACAATAACCGAGTACTCCGCTGCCCTGGCAATTGGTAGCATATATTTTAAATTGGTAAGAAACCCCACAGGTAAGACCATTAATTATTAAACTACCAGAACTAGCAGTAGAGTTAGTTGATGAAGTAAGGCATCCTGGTCTGCTAATGGCAGTATAACCAGTAATAGCACCTGGATATCCGGTAAAGGACGGTGCAGTATAATTTACTGTCATTTGTTTAGACCCTGCAGATCCTGTAGTCACACTGGTGATAGTGGGTGCACAGGGCACAGAGTTGGATACAGCAAATGTAAGGCCGCTCATACTGAATCCAGGACCGCCGGAGATAATCATATAAAAATAATCCTTATAGATTATTTATCGAAGCTGAAAATTGTTAATTAGACAAACCAGGTAATGATTGAATAACGAGTGCCTTTGGTCACAGGCATAATTTCGTGTGGGTACATAAAATTACTAGGGAACATAAGCACAGATCCCTTGGGTAGTTTGTATTTTAATTTTCTGTTAAAAAACGCAAACTCTCCGCCTAGATAGTCGTCGTTTAACATAAACGAACAAGATACCGCACGATTTCTTTCTCTAAAAGAATCTGTGTGTTGTTCATATTTTTGACCTGTATTATATCTCAATAATTCATAACCGGAGTCTTGTTGTATTCGGGCTTCTGGGAATTTTTCGTTATATTTCCTTATTGCCAAGTTAGCACATTCAAATACATCGTTGTCTAACTGTTTTCTTACAGCAAAATTCTCTTGTATAATTTGCGGGAAAGACATTCCTACAATATCAACATCTCGGTAATTTTTATCAATTACTCCGGTGCCTACCAACCCATCTTGCCAGTATATTGAATTTCCGTATTCTTCTAAAATTCTATCACTTAACTCATCTGATATAATGTTATCAAATACCACAATATAGTCATCTAATCGATTAGAATATTTTGTGTTAGGCACCATGTTCTGCAGTATATTTTTCTTCCCAAACAGCTATGCAGGCCACCGCCCAGTCTGGTAATTGTGTTATGTCTAAATTAAGTCTGGTATCCCTATATTCAATCCAACCACTGTCGGTCATCCATTGCAAAGCATGTACATCTTCGGGTATGCCACAGCTTGAAATATCTAAATTAACATATGCTTCCTGGTCTCTATAGACTGCCCGGTCATCTACAATAATAGTTAATCTGTTACTGTCCATTGGTATCGTCCCCCAATAATATATTTCTACCTAAATCTTCTAGTCTATTAGTAGCGGCAGCAACAAATAATTTTTGGCTAGCTTCGTTGGCTTTGACCATTTCGTTTCTAAAACTTTCTACAGCAGCACCTGTTTGACGTTGTTGACCTGAATTTTCTATCAACAACATAGGCATCAATGCCATTGCACAATTCCACTCATCAACTCGTTTGCCAGTGTTTATATCGTAGCCTTCTACCTTCATAAACCAAGCACATTTAAGTTTGACACATTCTTTTTTGAGAAGGGGGCAGAAATTTTCTTTATCTAATTGCATATTGCCAAGACTCCTATTATATGTATATTTAATAAAGAGACAGCTGGTTGAAAAATATTTTAGCTTTTAATAGCAACAATAAAATCTACATAATTTACAGCAAAATTATAAGGATTTCCAGTATAGCTAATGGCAGAAGAAACTGAATGAGTATGACCTACTCCGCCATAGGGGGCTGTGACATAATCATACGCAGCAGTGATCCACCCGGGATTTGATCCAGAAACTAGATTAGTAAATTTAACATTTGTTCTAAATGAAGGCGAGCCGCCGGGATGAGTGTGTTTAGGCATGGTACAACTAGTAAGAAAGGTAGTACCAACACCACCACTAAACGAATTAGTCGCAGTCCATACGCCTGATGTAAATGCAGTGCTAAATGGTTGGGTGCCACCTGATCCGGGAGTTCCTGTAACTACTCTTAATGAGTAGCAGTTGTACGCCGAGGTGCATTTAACCCAGCCTGTTGGTGCACAGGTTTGATGGAAAATAGTTTTTGCACCACCGGCACCTTGTCCTGTAGGAAATGCTAAAGCAGCCATATTTTTTTAATTCCTTTGAGCCATAATAACATCTACATACTGCACAGCAAATGATGTTGAGGTTGTTGGGCGAAACCCGCCTGCAGGCACCTGTACATTGCAGGTAGGAAATGACGGACCTGCCACAAACGGATGAGTGTGTGGTACATTTCCGCCTACACACCCTGTGTATTTTGTGCCACCTCCGCCATATTCAATAGCATAATTACCGGGCAGACCAGATACACACTGAACTGCATAGTTGCTACTAACTAATGCAGGTAAACAGCTTTTTGGAAGTGTGTGATTATGGCATCCCCAGCCCGCAACAGCGGGTGACACACCTATTCCAGATATGCTATATGCGCTAGATGTTCCGGTGATTGACGAAAATATAGTAGAAGTAAACACTTGGCTAAACCCTGCAGTTCCGCCCGAACCTGCAGTGCCTGTAACCAATCTAATAGTATAATCATTGTATGTGGTGATTTTGGTCCAGAATGGCGGTGCCGCGGCCTGCCTAAAAATAGTAACTGTGCCTGTTGATAATTCTTGTGTCATATAATTTATTACCTGTTATACATAGGTTGCAAATATAGCATCGACATATTTTACAGACATGTTTTTTACTGATGATATAGTCATTGTAGCAGGACTACTTGAATGAGTGTGAGACCCACCACCGCCTACACACGATGTATATGAATAACTACAGCTTTGTACAAATCCTGTATAACTCAAAGAACCACTTGCTTTTAATTTAACTGTGCCATTTGCATTTGGCCCTTGAGCACTTGCACAACATTTTATTAAATGTTTATGCGGAGACATTTCGTTAGTGGTAAGAGTATACGGGCTAACGCTACCAATTGACGAAGTGCTAGTAGTAGCAGTAAATGTATAGGAAGCCATTGCCGAAGTATACGCAACAGAACCAGACGGACTAGGTATTCCCGAAGTTATTCTTATACCGCTATTGTTATAATTTGTAGTATCTTTAACCCATCCTGTAGGGGGAGTAGGCATTAAAAATAACATAGTGGACCCAACAAATTCGGCATTGGGATTTACTGCACCTTCATCTAACGTGGTATATCCAGTTAGTCCACCGTTTATTGTAGCGAATCTAGGCATAGTTTAATAAGTTGAATATTGACCTAATACAGTCCAAGTACCACCAATATTTAATAAACCAAAGGAGAATATATCTATATTATTGGCTATACCGGGAGGAGCAGTGCCTGCATTGAACCAAGCAATAGTCGCAGGAGTTCCGTTTATCTGCACAGCGGTCGGTGCGTATGGAGTGCTACCCTGTACAACTATAACAGTGGCCACTGTACTTCTATTCTGTGTGAGGCTAACATTAGTAAAATTAGCAGTCCAGTTTGCTGTTGGAGCAGTGTTGTACCAAACACTGGCTGCATTTAAATTATAGTTAACCGTGCCTGTAGGGCCAGCTATTGTTCCGATAACGTCTTGAACATTGGTTGAAGTGAATGTACCGTTGACTACCAGACCTGCTGTAGTTATTAGCGAAGCACCGGTAATGGACCCACCTGAACCCAACGGAGAAGAAATTATACCACCTACATATAAATTGCCACCAATACCTGCTCCGCCTTGCACAACCAGTGCACCTGTAGTGGTTGAAGTTGCTTGGGTATTATTGCTTATAACAAATGTAGAAGTGGTTCCAGTGGTAACGCCGCTGGCAGCATAGTTAGCAATGGTAGCAGTGGTAATAATTTGTGCACCAGCAACATAGCTAGTATTGGCAATATATAAAGATCCACCAATACCAACTCCGCCCGCAACACGTAATGCGCCTGTAGTACTCGAATTACTGGCAGTGGCATTGGTAATGTTTATAGCATTGGTTGTTGTGCTACCTCTGTTAGATACAGTTTGGAATGTTGATGTATCCCAAATAGTTACATTACCCGAACTTGTGCTAATTGCAGTATCAGTACCTGCAATTAGTTTGGTAACCCCGTATGACCCTAGACCCGACAATGTTAGCACATTACTACCACATATGGTGATATTGCCTGCATTGATCGTACCGCCAACATTCAAACATCCTCCGATGCCAACGCCGCCCGATACTTGGAAAGCACCTGTAGCGGTAGTGGTACTTGGAGTATTATTGGTTACCTTGTATGCACCGCTGCCCAGTGAATTGGCAGTTACTGCGGTTGCAACTAGAGTTGCGGTATTAAATGATTGAGCATAACCGCTAGTGGTAGCAAACAAGCTAGTAGTGGCATTTACTGCGTTTACAGAATTTGTAACCAGTGTATTGGTATTAAAACTATTGGCGTATCCTGCAGTCACTGCATATGTAGCACTTGATGCTACACCAGTTAGTGTGCCAACAAATGTAGTAGCAGTTATAGTTCCTGCTGTATTTAAATTTCCACCTACATATAGATTACCACCTACACCTACACCGCCCGCAACAATCAATGCACCTGTAGTGGTTGATGCACTGGCAGTAGCATTGCTAATATTTATAGCATTGGTTGTTGTGCTACCCCTGTTGGTAACTGATTGAAGTGTAGAAGTTGTCCATAGGGTAACAGCTCCTGTAGTGGTATTGACTGATGTATCAGTACCTGCTGTTAATTTAGTAACACCATAACTGCCTAACCCTGACAATGTAAGTACATTACTACCACATATAGTGATATTACCTGCATTGATAGTACCACCTACATTTAGGCAACCACTGATACCTACACCACCTGCTACTCGTAATGCACCTGTAGTTGGACTAGTACTTGCAGTAGATGTATTAACATATACAGAACCAGTAACAGTTCCGCCAGTTATTGGTAACGCATATGCGCCAATGCTGGCAGTGGTTAACACCAAGTTTGGTCCAAGATACAGATTTATATCACTTGCGCTGTTCCAGGAAACTCCTGCTGCATTACTTAAAATTTTATCAAATCTTAAATTGTGATTATTACACGAGTTAGCTGAACCTAGACCCCACCAACCTGCCCCACCCCATGTTCCAACAACGATCGGAACACCTGCAGTGGGATTGCCCGACACAGTTTGTGCGTTTGATGCATTTACTGCGTTGGTAACCACTGTGGCTGTATTAAATGATAGAGCATATCCGCTGGTGGTAGCATAGGATGCAGTTGATGCTACACCAGTTAAGTTGCCGAAAATAGTACCACCTACATATACATTACCACCAACACCTACTCCGCCCGACACACGAAGTGCGCCTGTGGTAGTTGATGCACTGGCAGTGGCATTGCTAATGTTTATTGAATTGGTTGTTGTACTACCTCTATTGGTAACTGACTGTAACGTAGAAGTTGTCCAAACTGTTACATTACCTGTGGTAGTACTAACTGCTGTATCAGTGCCAGCAAATACTCCTGTAACACCTAGGCTACTTAATCCTGATAGTGTAAGTACATTGCTACCGCAGATAGTGATATTGCCTGCGTTAATAGTACCGCCGACATTCAAACATCCTCCGATGCCCACACCGCCGACTACAGTTAGTGCACCTGTAGCAGTGGTAGTACTAGGAGTAGAGTTTGATATTTTATAAATTCCACTACCTAATGATGTAGCAGTCACTGCGATGGCAACCAGAGTAGAGGTATTAAAATTAGATAGTGGTACACCGTTGCTATATACAGTACCGCTGGTATAAATGTTTCCGCCAACACCTATACCGCCAGCAATAACCAATGCACCTGTTGTGGTACTAATTGCATTTGTGGTATTGGTAATAGTGAATATATCCGGGCTGGTAACCAGTGTTTGGGTAATTGTAGTATAGGCGACAGTCAAAGATGTAGCAGTAATATTACCTGCAACAAATAAATTGCCGCCGATGCCCACCCCACCCAATACACGAAGTGCACCTGTATTAGTCGATACGCTTTGTGTGGCATTATTGATCGTCACAGCGTTGGTAGTAGTGCTACCTCTATTAGTAACTGACTGTAGTGTAGAAGTTGTCCAAACAGTTAAATTGCCCGTAGTGGCGCTGACTGCTGTATCGGTGCCGGCAAATACTCCTGTAACACCTAGACTACTTAATCCCGATAGCGTAAGTACGTTACTACCACAGATGGTGATATTACCTGCATTGATAGTACCACCTACATTAAGACAACCGCCTATCCCCACACCGCCTGCTACGGTCAGTGCTCCGGTGGCAGTAGTAGTACTCGAAGTGGAGTTTGATATTTTGTAAGCACCTGTGCCCAACGATGTAGCTGTGACAGCATAGGCAACTAATGTGGCTGTATTAAATGATAGTGCATAGCCACTGGTAGTAGCAAATGAACTAGTGGCGGCAGTTTGAGCAGTTACTGCTGCAGCGACTAATGTGGCTGTATTAAATGCCAGTGCATAACCACTGGTAGTAGCGTATGATGCAGTAGAAATAACTCCTACAATGCCTCCGCCTACATATAAGTTACCACCGATACCCACTCCTCCAGCAACACGCAGCGCACCTGTTGTGGTTGATGTACTGGCAGTGGCATTATTGATGTTTATGGCATTGGTTGTTGTACTACCGCGGCCTGATACAGTTTGTAGTGTTGATGTATCCCAAATTTTAACAACGCCTGTAGTAGTACTAATTGCGGTATCAGTTCCTGCAGATATTCCAGTAACACCGAAGTTTCCGAGACCTGTTAGTGTTAGTGCAGGACTTCCACAGATATAAACGCCTGTAGCATTAATAGTTCCACCGACATTAAGACAACCACCGATGCCTACGCCCCCTGCTACAGTTAGCGCACCAGTGGCAGTGGTAGTACTTGGAGTGGTATTTGATATACGATAAGAGTTAGCAGCTACCAATGAGGATGCAGTAGCAGCATAGGCTACTGTAGTATTGGTATTAAATGATTGAGCATATCCACTAGTAGTGGCAAATGAACTGGTAGTAGCAGTTTGAGCAGTTACTGCAGATGCAACTAATGTTGCGGTATTAAATGATAGAGCATATCCGCTGGTAGTGGCATATGATGCAGTTGATACAGTACCAATTAAATTGCCTACAAACAATGTAGCAGTTACAGTGCCGCCGACAACTAATCCCCCACCGATGCCAACACCACCCGAAACACGTAGTGCGCCTGTAGTGCTTGAAGTACTAGCAGTGGCATTGGTAATGTTTATGGCATTAGTTGTAGTACTACCTCGATTAGATATTGTTTGTAATGTTGATGTTGTCCAAACTGTTACAACACCGGTGCTGGTACTGACGGCAGTATCAGTGCCTGCCGTCAGTTTAGTAACTCCGAAACTACCTAGTCCCGATAATGTTAGTACAGGGCTTCCGCAAATATAAGCACCGGTAGCATTGATTGTACCGCCTACATTTAAACATCCGCCTACACCTACACCGCCGGCAACTGTCAATGCACCAGTAGCAGTAGTAGTACTTGGAGTGGTATTTGATATAATATAAGAATTAGCAGCCACTAACGCCGATGCAGTAGCAGCATAGGCAACCATGGTATTTGTATTCAACAGATTAGTTGCAGATGTTGCTATGCCTGTTAGTGTTCCTACAAAGATAGTGGCAGTAATAATCCCAGTTGAATTAATACTACCCGCAGAAATACCACCGGTAACACTTAATGCTGTCGGTGAGGATGTGGTAATTGAGATCGGAACATTTGTAGTGGCACCGCGGCTAGTAACTGTTTGTAAGGTACTAGTAGTCCATACCTTGACATTACCTGTGCTAGTACTGACAGCAGTATCAGTGCCTGCTGTTACAGTAATTACATATCCACTACCGCCACTACCTGCTGTTAGCACCTGTTGTCCGTTGCTATAGATTGTTCCGCCTACATTTAAACAACCAGAAATGCCCGCACCACCTAGAACAACTAATGATCCAGTTGATGTGCTATTCGATGCTATATTGCCTATGATATGCACACTGGCAGCTGTTACATTTGTAGAACTATCTACAAATGCAATGCCGTTTATTGATAATCCGTCTTTTAATCTTTGTGTCATATCATTCTTCTAATATTAAATGTATAAGTGCTAGCGCCTGTATTATTGGTCAAGCCGGATATTTGTAACTGAGGAGATCCTGAACTGACACGTTGAACCTGTAAAAATATAGAACCAGTGGCTGCTACTCCGCCTGCTCTGTGTAATACAATTTCGTCAAATGCAGTTTCCGAGCCGTTACCGCTATACCAGCTCATAATACCACTATAATACATATTTGATTCACCACCGCCTTGTGTTTGGTCACTGACCAACACTTGAACAATATATGTTCCATTGGCTAACGAGCTACCGTTTATTCCTGTATTTTGCCAGGCCTTGTTTAATGTAAGTTGAGTGCTAGTTGTATATAATTGATCTACATTTATTCCCGAACTAGGACTGAGTCCGGTATGATATAGTTGACCAACAATATTGACATTAGAGTCAAAATACGAACAACCTTGAACACCGAGGCCGCCGCGTACTGTTAAACTTTGTGTGGTGCTGGTGCTGGTACTGGCTGTACCGTTTACTGCACGAACCGATGATACAAAGGTAGGAGTACAAGAACCTTGACTAGATAATACTTGCCCTGCTGATCCTGTGCTTATAAATGATGTTACTCCCGGAGCAGATTGATAAGGGATCTGTCCGCTGATACCTCCACTGAGATTTGTTGCAGTATTAGCAACTCCTACAGATATATTGCAGAACCCTTGCCATGCTGGTAACCCGCATACTGAAAATAATGCTGTACAGTTACCACCGATCGGTAAGAAGGTAGTTTGACCAGGCGAACTTTGGTAAGGAATATCCCCAGAAAATCCGCCCGACAGGTTAGTGGCACTGCAAGCATTGCCACTTATGTGTGCTCCGTATATAGTACCAGTGACTGATAAATTTCCACCTACATATAAATTTTTGCCAATACCAACTCCGCCTTTGACAGAAAGAGCACCTGTGTTAGTACTTACAGCGTTTGTAACATTGGTAATTGTAAAAATATCTGGACTATTAACTAAATTTTGAGTTACAAGTGTATTCTGAACACATAGTTGGAAAGCATTGATAGTACCACCTACGTATAAATTACCGCCAATACCCACACCACCTACAACTCGAAGTGCTCCAGAATTAGTTGATGATGCATTGGCACCGCAGTTTACCTTTAGATTTGGAGTTGATAATTGACCAGTGTTGCCTACGAAACTTAAACTTCCTGATGCGTATTCAGAATAATTTGCCCCCACACCCCTGACCATAGTAGGATAATAGGTATTAAGATCAGAATTAGTTAATGTGTTTATGTAGACTGCATTGGCAGAGGCTGCTGCACTTGGTGCAAAATTTTGAGTATTGACCCAAGTAGCTATGCAGCCGTTAGACTGTAATACATAACCACTAGGGCCTATGTTGATAAATCCTGTTTTACAAGTAGCACATTGATATAATATGCTTCCTGGCAATCCGCCTGCAATATTGGTAGCAGTATAAGACCCGACGCTGGCTCCGCTAGGTCCTGTAGCACCAGTTACACCGCTAGGCCCAAGTAGACCAATAGGCCCAGCAACTCCGCTAGGACCACTAACACCTCGTTGTCCACTAGGACCGCTTGGCCCAGTTACACCAACTCCCCCGGTTAGTCCAGTGGGGCCTATTGTTCCTATACCGCTAGGACCTGAAGGACCGCTCGGGCCTGTTGCACCCGTGGGCCCTACAGATCCGCTTGCTGCTCCTTGTGTAGTTATCAATGTCTGCAACTGAGAAATTGTGATATATTTTTGAGCGCTGGCTTCGCACACAACAATGTGTGTAGTACCTGCGCTAGGTGAAGTATCTTGCAGTAAGGGGGTAAGGACAGCCATTGGGTATTAAATATTCACTGTTATGGTGTATTTATTGTTGGGCAGGATAGTTTAATCACCTAGCTTTTTTAATAAATTTTCTATTTGAACTTTAAGTTCATCGATTTGAACTTGTTGTTCTTTAATAGCTTGGAATGCTACAGCCACTAATTTTTCGTAATCTAATGCTAGAGAACCGTCTTCTCTAGTTCTTACAGCCAAAGGAAATACTGCTTGTAAATCTTGAGCAATGATACCGAAGTCTTCTTTTCTATTAAAATAATTACAAGCACCGCCTCTAGCATTAAGATATGAGTCAGTCCAGTTGTAGGTCTTACCGCCTGCTGTTTTTACAATACCGATAGCATCTTGAATGTCTTGTATATTTTCTTTAAATTTAGCATCCGAAGAATAAAATGCAGCTACATTGCCTGTAAAGTATCCGTATTGTGCTCCAATATCTCCATTCACCTGCAGAGCATTACATGAGGGAGTAAATACTGAAGTAAATGCTTGATTTGCTTTGGATATGTATACACCAGCCCCAGTATTAAGCCAAATATGATCGCCACCGGCCCCTGCGTCATTAGATATACCTAGTTCAAGTACTGTTGACTCATTAGTTGAACTAGGTGCCCAATAACGAATCCACGCAGCATCGCCACTGCCGCCGCCTGGGTTGCATGGTGCAAATTTTATACCTGTGCAACATTTGCTGCCAGCACTACCTGCGCTGACATAAAGAGTTCCACCAACATTTAAATTGGAATATGAGTTAGTTCTATTGTTAGAGGAAACTGTTAAGTTGGCATTGCCTGTTACTTTAGTAGAACATAAAAAATATGCAACTTGGCCGCCTGTGCCTGCTAGTGTTCCCGGGCCACTTGGGCCTGATGGGCCTTGTGGGCCTTGGGCCCCCTTTGCTCCTGATGGGCCCGACGGACCTTGACCGCCCGCTGCACCTGGAGTTCCCGGAGCGCCTGCTGGTCCTGCTGGTCCTGCTGGACCTGCCGGTCCCGCTGGACCTTGACCGCCCGCTGCACCCGGAGTGCCTGGAGGCCCCGCCGGACCTGCCGGTCCTTGCCCGCCAGTTGCGCCCGGAGTTCCGGGAGCACCTTGTGCACCTTTTTGACCAGTAGCGCCGCTTGGTCCACATCCGCCTGTTGCTCCCGACGGACCTTTTAGCCCTTGAGATCCCTGTGCACCTTGTGGTCCTTGAACGCCTTGCGGTCCTTGAACTCCCTGTGGTCCTTGAACTCCCTGAGGTCCCTGAGGCCCTGTGACTCCGCTAGCACCCGACGGACCTGACGGTCCCTGTGCACCTTGTGGTCCTTGCGCACCTTGAACGCCTTGTGGTCCCTGTATGCCCTGTGGTCCTTGGACGCCTTGCGGTCCTTGCGGTCCTTGAATGCCCTGTGGTCCCTGAACCCCTTGCGGTCCTTGAGGTCCTTGCGGCCCTTTTGGTCCCTGTGGTCCTTGGACGCCCTGAACTCCTTGAGGTCCTTGAATCCCTTGTGGTCCCTGAGGGCCAAGTGGTCCTTGTATGCCTTGTGGCCCTTGAACCCCTTGCGGTCCTTGCGGCCCCTGTGGGCCAAGTGGTCCTTGAACTCCCTGTGGTCCTTGAACTCCCTGTGGTCCCTGAACCCCTTGCGGTCCTTGGGGTCCCTGTGGCCCAAGTGGTCCTTGAACTCCCTGAGGTCCCTGAACTCCCTGTGGTCCTTGTGGGCCAAGTGGTCCTTGAATGCCTTGAGGTCCCTGTATGCCTTGAGGACCAAGTGGGCCTTTTGGTCCTTGCGGCCCTTGAACTCCTTGCGGCCCTTGAACTCCTTGCGGCCCTCGAGCATTGCCTGTGACAGTGATAGAGGTTAAATTGTTTAATCCAAAAGATAAAATACCAGTGGCATTGATAGATGCACAAGTTACAAACCAACCTTGCGGTCCTTGGACTCCTTGCGGTCCCTGAATGCCCTGTGGCCCTTGCGGTCCTTGTGGTCCCTGAATGCCCTGTGGTCCCTGAACTCCTTGCGGTCCCTGTATGCCTTGTGGTCCTTGTGGTCCCTGTATGCCCTGCGGTCCTTGAACGCCTTGTGGTCCTTGAACGCCTTGTGGACCTCTAGCGTCGCCGGTGGCATTTATTACATTTAGATTATTGAATGTAAGCTGTAGAACGCCAGATGTAGTAACTGCGGCAGCAGTAACATACCATCCTTGGGGTCCTTGAGGTCCTTGAACTCCTTGCGGACCAGTAACGCCTTGTGGACCAGTTGCTCCGGTGGGTCCTTGTATACCTTGGGGTCCCTGTGGTCCCTGAGGACCTACAATAGTTCCAACATCGACAAATCCCTGAATACTACCTGGAGTAGTAGTAGGGTTTGCATTCATAAAGATCCAAAGATGTCCGGTGGATTGAATGATAATACCGTCACCGTATTCTGGTTGCGGATCAAATGTAAGTAAACTTACACCAGAAGTTGTTGCGGTGCTACCGATAATTCTAACGCCAACACCTTGCGGACCTTGAACTCCTTGTGGTCCCTGTGGTCCTTGAGGACCGAGTGTAGTTCCGCTGGCAGTTATATTAGATCCGTCACTCATAGTGACAGTTAGCACACCGGTGCTATTATCTACGTTAGCTGCTGAAATATGTACGCCTTCTGGCCCTTGTGGTCCTGTTGGGCCCTGAAAAGGACCAAAGTTAGTAAAACTGTTTATAGCATCAGTGGCAGTGCTTCCTGTGTAAATCCATACATCAGTAGTATCCATGGCCACAAAGGCCTGATAGGGTAATACATCAGTAAACGATAATAGTTGAATAGCTGTACTAATTGTGCCTTGAAAGTCTACAGTAGGACCGACAGCTCCGCTAGGACCACTGGGCCCAGGAGGACCATCTGGTCCTAATGTGGCAGCAATAATATCGTTTAGAGATACCTGTTTTGTTAAAGGTGGACTATTCGATGTATCAACAACCGGAAGTATAAGGTTATCAGTTAATGAGGCCTGTGGTAAACAAGTAATTCTGGTCATATATTATTCTGTAGTGGATTATTATCGTCAAAAACCCATTCTATTCCGTCGCCGCCAAATAGATAATTGTCTGAATATATTTGATCAGTAATAGTATGTCTTGGGAATTTGATGTATTTAGCGCCACTATTGTCTAGGCTATTAGCTACAACGAACCGATCGAATTCAAAGTTCAACATTTTAAAATCAAAACTAGAGTGCAGTATATTGTTTAAAATTCTAACTCCATTACCCGGAGTGGCATAACACAGAGGAACAACCATTTTATAACCCGGAGGCTGCATATCGTTTTGATAGGTTGTCATATATCCGGGCAAGTATGTAGTACTAATCGAAACATAGTGACCGTCGACTGCTATTAAACTTAATTCTAATCGCATATTGTCTACACTAGCAGGGTAATATGTTGAATTGTGATTCATATGCACAGTGGCTTTAACTCCGTTAGATGGATCAACCATAGGCACATAAACCATTTCGTAGACTACTTTGCCAGTGCTATCTTTGGCAACTGCTACATTAGGAGTCCCAAAATAAACTGCTTTATTATAGAAGTTTTGTAGAACAGCAGGCACATACTGTGATAGATTTAGTTCTTGAATTCCAAATTCGAGATACATTTTAATATCAGTACGAAGTCCAAAATTAGGATCGTCTGCCCTATAAAACATACTTGGCACAAAGATTGATGTGTCGTTGATAAAATTACTAAACAATGTTCTTGTACTTGGATTTAAGAAAGGCCTTACATAAATGTCAGTATATTCGTAAACAGATGGTAGAACAGTTAATGTAAATTCTTTTATAGAAAATGGATAAGGGTAAACTGGTCCAAGCAAATTTGGATCATCTTCGTTGGTCAACGACAATGCTAGTCCCGGTACTAGATCGTAACCGCCGTAGACACTGGCTATAGAACCACCGTCTACGTTTAAATTGGTAATAGTGAACAGAGCAGATGCACCTCCACCGTCTAAATCATAGCTGTTTACATCATAGATTGTAGCAGTGGTTCCGGCATCTATATTATAGTCATAACTATTTGTAGAACCGCCGCCGTCAATAACAAACGCTGTAGTACTTTCATCGTAGACCGCATTTGAACCACCGGCATCTAAAACAAAATCATTACTACTGAATAATTGTGTGCCAGTAGTGTATCCCCATCCACCGTCTAATATAATATTGTTATAAAGATAAGTTGATGTACAGGCCAATACGGCGAATGTATAAGTTCCAGATGCTGTAGTAGATCCTATAATATCCCCACCTATAGTTAAACTAAGTCCATTTGGCAAAAGATCCCCGCCGAAATATCTGTATAGTAACGGCCATTCTGTATCTATATGTGATGCCACTACCGATAACTGACTAATTCTACCTTCTAACAATGACGTTAGTGTGCTAGTTGTTTCCCAAGTTATAGTGTCGTAATACTCGGCCATTGTAGAAATGGTAAAGGTATTTGTAGTAGAAATACTGGCACCGGATATTTTATCGTATTTGGTAGCCTTGATAACAAACTCGTATACTTGTTTAAAGTTGGTCTGAGTTGTAATGTAACCGTAGAGATAACCTGCATTTGGATCCAAAGTGAGACCATTTGGTATGCGTTTAAAATCTCCATCGCCTATTGAGTAGATAGAAGAATATACAATAGGACCTAATAATGGATCTGGATCATAGGCTGTTACAGGAATATAATATTTGCTATTAGAAGTTATCTCACCTAAATTTGAATCTCTTAAAAATTCCGGCGCCTGGATAGCACTTATACTAGTATAAGTTCCGGTTGAAGCATGTACCCCTGAAAAACTTCCTATATAGATATTGCTACTGGTAGAACTAAATCCTATGATAGTATCGTCTGCTGTTAGCGTAAACGGATTAATTACAGTGATGTTAAATGTCTGTGTAGATCTAGCAGTTCCACTAACTGCATCTATACTAAAATTATATCGTTGTACTGTACCTGGGTAAATTTTTTCTGAAACAATTCCAGCAATATATCCGCTGGTACTTAATAGGTTTAATCCGTGTGGTAAAGTAGAGCCTGCAGATACATTGTAAACAATTGGTAAATTTAATGGCGATGTTGCTGTTAATCGTATAGATAATTCTTCATTATTAATTGCAGTACCGTTGACATTGGTTGTAGTGTTAACAGCAATAAACCCAGCAGGAGTTGTCCATACCGGCGGAACTACATTGGTTATAGTAATATTAAATGTTTTATCTGCAACCTTGCCTGAAATTGAACTTCTAGCTCTTACTACAAACTTACTCGTGGTAGTATTGAGAACAACAGCAGGTGTTCCGGTAATTAGTCCGCTTGTGGACATTGATAACCCTTTGGGTAAACTTCCTGCAATAACAGTATAGTAAGAAGAATAACCTGCAGATATTTGTATGCTAGAAATTGCAGACCCGGCTGAGAATGTTCCTAGTGCACTATTATGGGTCAACCATTGTAAATCTAACATCTTAAATTATACTCTATTAATGGTAAGGATAGATCCCTGTGAATTTACCCCCGAATAACTCGAAGAGATATCGTTTAGTGTTAGTGTAATTGAAGCAGGCGAGTTTAATGTAAAGTTTCCAGATGCATTAATATTGGTGCCGTACATATTTCTACCATATCCAGCACCGCCTTGTCTGGCCATATAAATTGAAGTAGAAACACTTGCACTAACTCCGCCGCCGCTGATACTACCGCATTGTGTCACAGTAACAGTATAATCTTTACTAGGATGATCGTCTAATGCAGATACTCGAGTATCTAATACCAGCTGATAAGTGCCTGCTAAAAGTACTGGAGAAGCACTACTAGCACCGGTAGCTACCAGCATATACACCGGGCCGTATCCTCCGAAGCCAGATTCACCTTGAGCTCCTTGGGCTCCGGTTCCTATAGCGCCTTGAGCACCAGTGGCTCCTTGTGCGCCAGTATTACCTTGGTAGCCCATTGCTCCTTGTGCGCCACCACCGCCGCTGGTTCCCGGAGTGCCTTGACTACCTTGTGCGCCTGTAACGCCCTGTGATCCTTGAGAACCTGTACTTCCTTGTGATCCCTGTGCGCCAGTATTACCTTGATTGCCTTGTGAGCCTTGTGATCCCTGACTGCCTTGTGATCCCTGCGGCCCTTGGAATCCTTGGTAACCTTGATTACCAATAACTCCCTGATGACCCAGTAATCCTTGAGCACCTTGGTAGCCTTGGTAGCCAATGGTTCCTGTATATTGTAGTGCTTGCCAGCTAGTAACCCCGTCCCCAATTTTAAATTTCTTTGTATCGGATTCCCAACCTGGTTCGCCCTGATCCAATGTAGGGTTATTAGTTGTCCAGTTTGCAGCAGTGTCTCTTCTTAATTGTATTCTGTTAGCCATATTATTGCTCGTTGTTTAAATTATTTTAATTTCCTATAGCCATCCAATAGAACGGTATTATTTCCCATGAAGAGACTCTACCTTCGCCTGCACCGAGCCACGCACCCGATGTTGTTGGATCAGGCCAAGATCCGCCGTTGTCACCGTAACTGGCTACTGCCCCACTTCGTTTACCGTCGGCAAACGGTGTGACTAATATTGAAAATACTCCAGTTGGAAAGGTTCTAGGCCAAGCTACATACTGTGGTGATTGGGTTGGGTTAACTTGTCCCCACTGCATTATTAATCCGTTGGGTAGCTCTGTCCATCCGGTACCTGAAATACATCCTGTAAATCCTGCTGCACCTGGAGATCCTTGGGCACCTTGAGATCCAGTTCCTGCAGCGCCCTGAACACCTTGCGATCCCTGAGCACCTGTGGCACCGGTAGCACCAGTGGCTCCTTGATAACCTTGAGCCCCACCTTCACCGCCAGCACCACCTATGCCTGGGACTCCTTGGGCTCCGGTGATCCCTTGTGCGCCTTGAGCGCCCTGAGCACCTACAGGGCCTTGACATCCGTTTCTTCCGTTGTAGCCTTGAAATCCTTGATATCCAAATCCCTCTGCACCTTGGAATCCGCGGGGTCCTTGATAGCCCTGTGGTCCTGGAACATTACTTGGTGCACCTTGTGCCCCTTGTCCCGGTATACCTTGAAAGCCCTGTGGCCCTTGATTTCCAGGACTCATATAACCTAGGCTACTCCATTGGCTTACACCGTCTCCGACCTTCATACGACCTGTATCTACTTCGACACCGGGCTCTCCTTGATCTAAAATAGGATTAAAGCTAGTCCAATTTGCTGCATAGTCTCTTCTTAATTGTATTCTATTAGCCATATCTTATTCTTCTTTTTTAGATTCTAATTGATTAACACGATCAGTTAATTCTTTAATAGCCGCAAAGGCTAGGGCAACTAATTTTTGATAGTCAACAGCTAGAGTGCCGTCGGCTTTGACCCTTACTGCTAGAGGAAATGCTGATTGAACATCTTGTGCTATTACACCAAAATCGTTCTTTTGAATATGGTAACCGTCCTCACCGCCTTTGCCGGCAATATACTGATCCGACCAATCATAAGTCTTGCCGCCAATGGCATTGACTATGGATAATGCGTTGGTAATATCTGCTATGTTTTCTTTAAATTTAATATCAGATGTATAATACGCGGTGACGTTTCCGTATATGTTTAGGTCAGTTCCGTTGGTATTTCCAAACCCTGCAGGAGAGCCGCTGTTGTTATATATAATTTGTCCGTTAGTGCCTGCTACTGGACCTGGCACACCTTGAGAACCTTGAAACCCGGGGGAACCTTGTGCTCCGGGGGAACCTTGATATCCTGCACTGCCTTGCGATCCCTTTTGACCAGTTAGACCGTTGCTGCCAGCTGCGCCTGGAGAACCTTGACTGCCTGAATTTCCTTGATACCCTTGATAGCCTGTAGCTCCTTGGGCTCCTTGATAGCCTATAACACCTTGACAACCTTGGGCACCCACCATGCCCTGACTACCGCTCATACCTTGAACACCTATGGCTCCCTGATTGCCTTGGGAACCATGTGCACCTTGAGGTCCGCTAGGCCCAAGTGGCCCTACTGGTCCGCTGGGACCACCTCCTGTGTAAAGGGTAGAAAGTGCGCTATTAACTTTTTCAAAGGCAACTCGAATACTGTCGCCTGTCCCATCATTAGGACCGCTGCCTGTGTTAATTAATACTTGACATAATGGGGGGTTAAAAGCCATGGAATACCTCTATAAACTTGCGTTATAGAAGTATTTACCATATTTTTATTGTTAGTGTAGTGTTCGATTTTCTAGGTCGTGTATGTCATCGATGCCAAATAGGCTTAGAATTATCAAGACTTCTTCCGGAGGATCATCCATTAAGTGTTCTGGAATCATAAAACTCTTTAAATCCCCATCTGGTCCTAGGACAAATCCAAAATCATCGGGACCGTATTCATTTGTTGTTTCGTCGTATTCTTCAATTTCTACGACTGTTTCTACATTGTTGTTGGGCATACTTATTCTCCGTTTAAAGTATAACATATTTTGTGACTATAAATTAGTCTTTCGATAACAATTACACGCCCTCCAGTTTAATATTAATACGAT
>Ga0007828_1000131_pt1 | contig 21323 bp, 25 predicted proteins | sample CryBogCBE16Oct07_FD_71232 | JGI IMG/M metagenome (GOLD analysis project Ga0007828, IMG submission 71232) | Freshwater microbial communities from Crystal Bog, Wisconsin, USA - CBE16Oct07 | ecosystem: Environmental > Aquatic > Freshwater > Lake | place: Crystal Bog, Wisconsin, USA | collected...
GGTTATAGCGGACTAAGTAAATTGTCACTCAACGAATTACAGGAAAGAAAACATGCTAATCTCTAAAACGGATAAAAATACTGTATATACATTTAAGACTGTTACTGGCGAAGAAATCATTAGCCGTGTAAGTGAAGAAAACGCAACCACTTATACACTTTTGAAGCCATTGGTTATGATCGCGACACCCAACGGTGGTTTTGGATTAGCGCCTGCAATCTTTAGCGTTGCGCCCACCGATCCTGTAGTGTTAAATAAGAGAGCAGTTGCACTTTCTGGCAAAACAGAAAGTGACATCGCCACTCAGTATCTGCAGAAAACAACAGGACTGACGTTGGCGACCTCTGTATAAAGGAGAGTCAATGCCAATTCCAACAAAAATCGGAAGTCTTAATACTGCTGGTGGCGTAGCTATGATGGGCGATTATAGTGTGCTTATTAATGGCAGACCCGCTAGTAGAATCGGCGATTTTGTTACAGGTCATCCTGGTTTTGATCCACGTCATCCCCACCCACCTAATCCTATTATACAAGGCGCTCGCAGCGTAATTGTTGGTGGCAGACCGTTAGGGTATCTTAGTGTGTTTGATTCTTGTAAGCACAATATGATACCACACGAATCAGATGTATTGATAGGTCCGCTGTAATGGCACTAGGCAGTTATACTAATGGAACTGGAACAATAAGTGTTTATACTGCCAATGGCAATGTTTATGGAAGTGGCACAACTTTTCTTACTCAATTAAAACCTGGCGCAGTTATTGGAAATTCAAACAGCAATTTTGCTGGTTACATATCTACAGTAGTCAGCGATACTTTTGCAACTTTTAATACAAATAGTGTAATTAATATATCTAATGCTGCATTTAAATATCGTCCTATAACTTCAAATTCTTTTTCTTATACCTATTATACCAGTGGAAATATTACAGCTAATACAAGTAGTAAAATAATGAGTGGCAATAGCACCCATTTTATTACCGAATTAAACTATGGCGATAGTATTTGGATTGCTAATAGCGTTGCGGGACCAAATACTTTTGTAGGCGTGGTTGATTTAATTATTAGCAATACACAAGCTTATTTTACTGCAAACGGTTTAGCAAATATCTCTAATCTACAATTTTATAATACACCGCTAACATATTCTACTACTACTTTTGGTAGCGGACAAGCATTTAGCGAACCTAATCTATTCCAAGGTTTGACTACCATTAATACACAAATGTTTAATTGGGTACGCACTGGCTTGATACCTAATGTATCCGTAGTTAATAACTATCATCCACCAATTCGTGATAGTGTAACAGGCGTTTTAGTTAATTTGCCAGCCAGCATTTATACTAAAATAGGCAATAGTGCAAGCAATAATTACACGTTAGGCAGCACACTGACTGCAAGTGGTTTAGGATATAAAGTATCAGATTTTGATGTTAATCAAAATGTATTTGGTACCGATGCTTCATATGTACTTGATGTTTTACATAATAGCAGCGAGTTAAAAAATGCTGCGCTTAATAGTACAGCAGATGTTAATAATCTTGTTCCACTCACTGCTGCTGATCAAGCTGCAAGCAGATTAGGAGCCACAGTACATAGAGTTACAGATAACCCAACGCTAGCTAAACAATATTTTAGCAAAGATACTCCGCTAACGCAGCTACAACAAACTAGCGAAATTAATCTAAGTAGCAATCAAGATAAGAATTTACGCAAAGAACCAACAGGTTTGCGCAAATTAGTAACTACAGGTGCGCCTATTGCAATACCAGGTTTATTAAATGCAGTCGCAGATACATATATACCTGGCAATATTGCTTGGACACCACCGACATATAGCAGAACAAATGTGAGTTAAAATGGCAACACTTAAAGACCCTACACTTACCGCTAGTTTTATTGCCTCACACGAAGGTTTTCGTTCAACTCCATATTATGATGTTAATGGTTATGCTATTGGTTATGGCAATCATTATAACTTAGATGGCAGTCCTGTTACACCAGGTCAATCAATAAGTCAAAGCGATGCGCAAGCATTGATGCAAAATCAGATTCAAAACACTTATGCGCCAGCTATTGCAAATCGTATTGGACCAGCATGGGACAATATGACACCTGAACAGCAGGCAGCTTATGTTGATGCAGCTTATAATTATGGACCCAACAGTCCTTGTTTAAGTGATGCTGTTGCTGCTGCTCAAACAGGCGATGGCAATCAAATGGCTGGCCAACTTGGTGCGCTAAGCAGTAACCCTGCTCGTCGTGCAGATGAAGCTGCTCTTATTAATGGAACATATAATGGAAAAGTAAGCAAAGGTGGTGCTGCTGCTAATTTGCCAGCTAATGCTAAGGGTGCAGCGCCTGGCACGGGAGCAGGTTGTGCTGGCGGTGGTCTAGGTATCTTAGGTGCAATTGCTGGCGCTGGTTTGTTTGGTGGATTAGGTTTAGGATTAAACGGTATTTTAGGTGGTTTAACAAGTGCATTGGGCGCTACAGGAATAACTGGTGCGATGAGCGGAGCATTAGGCTCATTGGGAAATGTTTTAGGTGGTGGTTTGGCTGGTGCATTGGGACAAATTGCAGGTCCGCTTAATCAACTTACTGGCGGCGCTATGCAAGCACTTAGTAGCATTGGCAGTAATATTTTACCAAGTTTAACTGGTGTTTTGCCTAGCAGTCTTACTAATATTGTTGGCGGTTCAGTTAATGGTGCCATCGGCGGTTTAATGGGATCACTTAGTGGTGTATTAGGCAACAGCGGTGTCTCAGGAATTTTACCTAATGCAATACAGCAATTTGCTGGTGGTGGCGGTTTAAATGGCGTCATTAATCGAGTTGCAAACAATATGATCGGTGGTGCTGCATTTGGCGGCGCAAGTGCATTTATGCAAAATATTGGTATTAGCAGTGCGTATGGTGGTATCAGCAACAGTATGATTGGTGCAGTATCAGAAGCTGCTGGTTTGCGTTTTGGTGCCAATGGACCTGGCGCACTTGGTGCTAATTTTGCAAATAATAACGGATTAGTTAGTTTTGGTATGAGTGCGCTAAGCAGCAACATTCCAGCAGCCGCTGCAAATATGAGTAATCTTGGAATTTTTAGCACAGCAAATCCACTGCGACTTCAACAACCTGCAAGCGTAGCAAATCAAATTATTAACGCAGGGTTAGGCAAAGTTACAGGTTTAACTAATAGTATAGTTAATGCAGGATTGCCAGTTGCGGGCATTGATAATCCTGCACATGATACTGCTGTACAAAATATATTGAATAAAGTTACCGATCAAGCAGCTATTGGTGCAGTAAGCGCACAATTTAATATAGGTGTGCCATTAGACAATCTAGGGCAACTAACAGATATAAATCATATGTGTCCTGATCTCGCTGCAACTGGACCAAGCAAAACCTTTACAGACTTAGGTCAGCATATGCTTAGTTTGGGCATAACTCGTTCTAAAACATTCCAAGATGTTGGCACTGCACTATCTAAAACTGATGCTGGCATTGACTTAAATCATTTAAGTCAAATGAGCACTCCAATGTATAGTGGTGCAACAGATAAACTATATCAAACATATGGTTATGGTGGTGGCAGCATCGGTGAATTAACTATGGCTGATTTTGTTGGAACGCCTGCGGGTTATGTTCATAATGACACACTTCCTTATATTATTGATGCTAACAATAAAGTTATGGCAACTGCGGACGGTCAAACATTAAATGCATTAATTGTGCAGTTACAAACTCTATTAAGTGGCGGTTATCATGTGCCAGGCAGTGGTGCAAGTGGTGATCAACCTGCATCTGCTGATAGTATTAATATAAATGGTACTGTTTATACAAGTCTTGATGCTGCAGTTTATGCTATGATTGCTGCAATTGAATCACAACTTACTGTAATCAAAAACAGCACTGATCCTACGATACAAGCAGCATTGCAAGCAAGTGAAGCTGGTCATGCAGCAAGTTGTTCGCAAATACTTAAAGAAAATCATCATATTAGCAATTGGGGCATTGATCTTTTTGCTACTGTAAGTAATAGTCCTGTAAATGCTTATGTGTTTGCTGATAGTTTGCCATATCATGGTTTGCAAACAGGTTATGGTCAAATTGGTGATTACCTAGAACGAGTGGCAAGTGATAATATATATGGCGATGCTATCAAGGGAGCCATGCGCATGGGACGCAATGCTGCCGCCCTCGAACCACTTGGCGTTAATGTAGAGAGATTTAGATTGCCACATAGTCAATACTATCGTGATCCTGCTGCATTTTATTTGGATGCATACACTGGAAATGTACCTTATGTTCCACAAAATTTAACAGATCAGATTATTCCACAAACACCTGGCGATACATATGTTGAATTGCGCAATCAAATGCTTATAAACAATGGATATAACCCTGCAGAAATGTTGCCAGCGCAGGCAGATGAAACGTATTATGATTTGCAATGGGCTAACACCTCACCAGAAGTTCGTGAAAATATTGGATTGAATATATTGCAACAAGCAATTAATAGAAATACAATAGTAGTAGGTGATAAAGCTTATATTATAGGTCTTAATGGTGTGCAGAATCAATTTGCAACCATAGATCAACGTGGTTTATCACTGACAAATAATGATATGTTTGTTGCTACTCTCTTTTCAATTATAAACAAAATGTTATATGGTAACATAGGTACAACAAAATACAATACTCCATTCTTTACTGATCAAATGGTATATGGTGTGCTTGAAATGTTAGCACAGATTACGCCAAGTAATATAGATGGTCTTGCCTCAACCTTGTTAGGTAGTGCAGTATTGCCACAATTCATGGATAAGTTACGAACAGCATTCAATTCAATCCTCAATATTACTAATACAGGACTGGATCGTAATATTAATAATTCATGGGGTGCCGCTGGTCCTGACGGTCAGAAATAAAAACTCTTGACATAACCCTTTCCCTATGCTATAAATAATATACTATCGTTGATAGCAATTAATAGGCGGGCAAGACGAGGCTTCGACTGCCTCCTGGTCCACCACAGATACATTGGTTTCCATAGTCGGAACAAATATGGTGTAATAGGTTTTTCCGAACACCCAATGTATCTTTGATGGGCCAGCAAGGGATCGATTGACGTTGAAAGGGTTGAAGTAGATAGTAGGTTGGTTGCTTTATAGACCAAAAAAGTAAATGCAGCGAATGATAACGCTTCATTTGAAATGCGCCTAGCGGCGTAATTCATTGGGTGGGCAACCAGCCTAGAAACAGAAATGGTTGCACTTTTTTATTGAGGGCGATGAAAAAATTTATAATCTCTTTGGCGCTGCTCTTAACAGTGAGTTGTCCTGTTATAGCCAAAGACCCTAAACCCCAAAAATCTATTGTTGTGGAAAATCCCAGTGAGTGTGTCGCACAAGCCATGTATAACGAGGCTCGTGGCGAAGGCTATGAAGGACAAATTGCTATTGCTTGGGTAGTTCGTAATAGACTGCAAAGTGGTAAGTTTCCTAATTCACCATGTAAAATTGTTTATGAAAGACATGGACTTGATTGCCAATTTACTTTTATTTGTTTTCCTTTTAAACCAATAGATTCTGTCAGTGACCGTAATGATTTTTACAGCATTGCAATGATGGTTCTGTATTCAACTTACATGATTGATCCAACCGATGGTGCGCTATACTTTAATAATAAACCTTTTAAGAATAAACACTTTAAGTTTATTAAAAAGATAGGACACCACTGGTTTTACACAGATAAAGATTAGTTAATACTTTGTCCTGTATCACGAATATTGGTTAGTTTTTCAATATAGTGATCCATTCCGTGGTCATATATGCCATCAAACAATTGACCTTTTTTCCAACAACGCCAATGCGCTCTCATGCTATCCTTAAAACGTTGATAACGACTTAACCGACGTATATTACCATAAAAGTTAATATAGCATAGTGTGCCATGATGCTTGAATAGCAACACTGGTGGTGGAACATGTGTCACCATATCATTACAATTTACAAAACGATAATGTTCGGTTTTAATATCAGCAACATAATCTGCATTACCAAGACGAGGTTGCCCAAAAGTCATAAGTTTTACTGGCGAATAACCAGCAAATTCTAGTTCTTGGGTGATATAAAGTGCCATTGCAGCACCAAGACTGTGACCAGTAACATATATATCTTTGCCCTTATTCTTCTTTGCCCAATCTAAAACTGCATCAAGAATCTTACGTGCTTCGCGGCGGAAACCTTCATGGACCCATCCTTTGCCGTGACGCTTTGGAATAGTATCAAGGTCAGCAAGTAAATCATTTGGTTGTGTAGGCTGTGTTCCACGACAAGCAACGATAACTTCGCTATCACTTGCTGCTACGTGTCCTTGTGCGCCTTCATTATCAAGGAACTTATACTTCTTAAATCCAAGATCACTATAAATTTGCTTATTATCATCTTGGTATGCAGCACTAGCAAGTTGTGCCATAGTTACTGCTAATTCGGGTAGGCTTTGGTCTTTTAACATGGTTGAATCTCCCTTATAATAATATTTATTGGAATATTTTGTCATAAAAGTCAGCCTAAATATCATTACATTCAACGACACATAGTTTTTCAACGATTCAATTATATTCAGCAATCTCAAGGCTAAACAAACAAATGTGTATGGCGATGTTGCTTACTACTCACCAATCTTGTTTAACGGATGGCAACCATTTGCTGGCGTTACGGTTAATAACAGCAGCGTAAGTGATGGTGGCAGCAGTGGCAGTGCGGTTCTTGCTCAAACAATAAGCACTGGCAGTAAGACAACTGCTATGCCTTATGGTGGTGTTCAATATACTGTTAGCAAGGTTGTGGCACTGCAAGCAAAGGTTTCACAGAGTCCAATCTATGGAACAGTGGCTAGTGGCAAAGCAATCATCAAGAAAGAGATTGCCAAGAACACTTACCTAAACGCAAGCATTGGATATGAAAGCAATGGCAAAGATTATAACAATGCAAAAGTTATGGTTGGTTTAACCATCGATTTCTAATTGACAAGCAAATGCCCCTGTGCTAAATTATAGTATAGGGGCATTTATGTTTTTTACGGTAAGCACACGAGAAGATTCACGTTTTCCAGTTAATTATAAACTTACTGAGAAATATACGCTTAACTGCGATGAAGGGTGGCAGTTAATTACTAATGATAAATCTAAAATAGCCGTTTTCAAAGGCTATTCATTTGATGATTATAATAATTTGTTTGATGATCCTACTCCAAAACATAATGGAAATTTTTGTTTAATATATGTTAATCTAAACGGTGAAATCATAATTACGCACGATGCAGAACGTTCTTTTCCGCTTTGGTTTAACGAAACATCATATGGCAATATAGATATTGAACAAGGTACTTTTATTGCAGCAAATTCTTATTTAAAAATTTCATCTAATAGTTTTGATAGTATTAACTTTAATATAAAAAATATAATTAATAACAATTTGTGTGAAGATGATGCAGTTGATATTATATACAATAATCTTGTTACTAAATTTACTTGGCTAAAGAATAATTGTCCAGTAACGCCAAATATTTTCTTTACTGGCGGAATAGATTCACTACTATGCTTATCTATGTTGCGACATTTAGATATCAAACACAATTTGTTAATGCACGAATATATTGAATATGATCAATTTTCTTTAAATTTTTATAATATTTTTGAAGATTTAAATTATTATTGGGGATATTCTCAAATACACTATTGGAATACGCCATCGTGGTTAATAAGTGGAAGCATGGGCGATGAAAATTTTTTACGTGGTCCATTAAACATACACCTATTATTACAAAATCGTGGATTAAAAATTCAAGATGTTTTACAAAAAAATGCTTATCACTACGAATATTTTACAAAACCAAGCAATATAAATTTGCAAATAGATTCTAAATTGAAATTTTATACAAAAAATAAAGCAATGCTATATGAAAAAATTATAGAAATTAATCTAAATGATCATCAACATTGGCATATTGGCAATACGCTAACATTTACTCCGTTTAAAGATATTTCTATCCTTACTACAATTTTAAGTATGAGCGATGCTGATATTGAAAAACAAATGATGGATGCAAGTTTGCAAAAGAAAATTATTGCAAAAGCAGCACCGCAACTGTTAAAGTACCTAAGCAAGCAAAAGAATACAAGTTATTCAACTGTATGGGAATTGTATAAGGATTTATATAGTGGATCAACTTAAACCAGACTTGGAAAAAGATTTGTTTGATAGTCAATATATCCGTGATAAAGCACGTGATAATGACATATATTGTCAGCATCTTTATGCTACATTGTGCAATAATGAGTTTATTAAAGCAGAAGTGCTATCTATTCTTGCAGCAGAACATTGGAGTTGTAGTTGGCGATATGCTGGCGGCATTGCTGCTGGTTTATATGATGGCAGCTTTAACGGCGATTATATGCGATATTACACAGCAAGCTTTAGTGATGATACAAATTATATTTCAGAAGGTATGATTGACGAAGAAGTACGTGAAGATTTAAAAAAACTTGGTTGGTACGTAGTTGAAAACAAGGTAAATATATAATGTTCTTAAACATTTTAGCACTACTAAGTGCCATAAGCATAAGCGGCGTTGCAGCATATTACAGTATTGCTGGTCTTACTGCTATATTCAGTGGTGCAGTTATTCCTATTATCATTATGGGTGGCGTATTAGAATTTGGTAAGATTATTACCACAGTATGGCTGCATCAGAATTGGAACCGTGTAAATTTCATTGTTAAATGGTATCTTGCACTTGCAGTACTTGTGTTGATGTTTGTAACAAGTATGGGTATCTTTGGATTCCTATCACGTGCGCACATTGAAACTACAAGCAGTGTAGGTGATAATACACTACTCATTGAACAAATTGATCAAAATCTTAGCGTAGAACAGCAACGCATTAAAGATAATCAAAGTGTTATCAAGCAAATGGATGATGCTGTAAATGGTCTGCTAAGTGGCAGTGCATCGAATGCTACCAAAGATAACAACCGCACTGCTACGTTAGCTACACAAGCAACCAAGCTACGTGATAGTCAAAAGAAAGACCGCGAAGCAGCTAACAAAACTATTGATGAAACCAATAAACGTATTCAAGATTTGAATGCTCAAAAGCTAAAACTCAACCAAGCACAGCTAAAAGTTGAAGCCGAAGTTGGACCAATTAAATATATTGCACAATTAATATATGGAGATAATGTTGATAAATCACTTCTTGAACGAGCAGTTCGCTGGGTTATTATTTTTATTGTCGCGGTGTTTGATCCCCTTGCTGTCTCTTTGGTTTTGGGCGCAACTATGGGTATATCGTCTCGTCGCAAAGAACCCGAAGCAGCAGTAGAATATGTGGAAAAAATTGTTGAAGTTCCCGTTGAAAAGATTGTTACAGTTTATAATAATGATGCTATTCTTCGTGCTGATGCGCTTGAAGCACAAGTTGCAGAACTTCTTTCACGTGAGCCAGAAGTCGTAGAAACTGTAATTACACAACCTGTGCCTATCTATGAAGAACGTATTATAGAAAAAATAGTAGAAGTTCCAACTACAACTATTGTTGAAAAGGTAGTTGAAATAGACAAGATTGTAGAAATTCCAGTTGAAAAAATAGTAGAAGTAGAAAAAATTGTTGATAATACAGACAATAAAACACTTATGGATTTAACTGCTGCATTAGATCAGTTGCTCAAAGAAGTAGAAAATAAAAATAATACTATTCATAAACTTAATGCTGAAATAGAAATATTACGTGAAGAAAGTAGCGGAGTAGATGAAAAAGCATATTTGTTAGATATAGATACTGATATTATAGGACCATCATACCCAATTAATCCTAATGTAGGTCAATTGTTTATACTTGTGTCACAACCAAATAATCTTTATAAGTGGAATGGCGACATGTGGATTTTAGTTGACAAAAACCAAAACACTGGCTATACTGATAATATAAATTGGAAGCATTGGCAGTTAGGTCGCTTACAACGTGCTGAAATTGAATTTGATGATATGACTAACCAAGAACAAGCTGCATTAGAAACGTTAAGTGTATGAACGATAGCAGAATAGTTACTGCTCCAGATATAGATTTGGATAATAGATTTAAAATATTGCTTGTGGATTGTGATTGGAGCGATATTCAAAAATTAAGCAGCAGTATAAATTCTTTAGGTATAGACATTACTGTATTTTTATACGGAAGCAACGATACCGATGATACATGGTGTATCAATACCAATAAGCATGCTTATGCTACATTGGTTAATTGTAGATTTAGTGGCAACAAAGAATTACTAAAAGGGTTTTTGCTTGCTCAAAAAAATACGTGGGCGCTAGGACAAAGCGAAATTGGTGCAGCAACCCATAGAAATGTATTTGACATTTATTCGTGGATGCTGTTACAATACAATAATTATAATAAAGAGGAAAATAATGACTCATAGACCTGAAATAGAAAATGTACGTCAGCGTGGTTTTTTCGTTGAAGTTCATAATAATGATGTTAATAAAGCACTTCGCAAAATGAAAAAGATGCTACAACAAGATGGAATTTTTCAAACATTGCGTGAGCGTGAAAGATTTGAACAACCGAGTATGACTCGCAAAAAAGCAAAGGCTCGTGCAGTCAAGCGTTGGCAGAAGAAGTTGAAAGAACTTCGCAATAGCGGCATCGCACGTTAATCAATAGGTGAATAATGCGTATAATTAATGATACTAAATTGGATTTCTCCGACGTTTTAATCTTGCCTAAACGTTCCACCCTTACAAGTCGTGAAGAAGTATCACTAGAAAGAACATTCAAGTTTAGAAATAGTGGTGCATCTTGGACTGGCGTAGGAATTATGGCGGCAAATATGGATGGCGTTGGAACATTTGAAATGGCAGAAAAACTTGCCACCTATAAAATGTTTGCTTGTTTGCGCAAGAATTATACGCCCGAAGAACTTATCCTTTGGATTGGTCGCACTGGCTACGCAATACAAGACTATTGGGCTTATGGTCTTGGCATTAAACAAGAAGAATACGAAAATTTCAAACTTGTTAAGAGAATGTTGCCAAAGGATAATATCAAGTTTGTTTGTATTGATGTTGCGAATGGTTATACAGAACGATTTGTAGAGTTTGTTAAAAAATTCCGTAGTGAAAATCCTGACCTAGTTATCATTGCTGGTAATGTAGTCACTGGTGAAATGTGTGAGGAGTTGCTTCTTGCAGGAGCAGATATTATTAAAGTTGGTATTGGTCCTGGTAGTGTCTGTACTACTCGCCTCAAAACGGGTGTGGGTTATCCACAGCTTAGTGCTATTATTGAGTGTGCTGATGCTGCTCATGGGCTTGGCGGACATATCATTAGTGATGGTGGTTGCACTTGCCCTGGCGACGTGTCTAAGGCTTTTGGGGCTGGCGCAGACTTCGTAATGCTTGGCGGCATGTTGGCTGGTCACGATCAAGGTGGCGGTGATATTGTATCACAAACCACTCGTAGTAACCAAGTATGGATACAAGATGATGGTACGCCCGATGATATCTTTACTACTAAACAGTTTGTTAAGTTCTATGGCATGAGTTCAAAATCTGCCAATGATAAACATAGCGGTGGATTGAAATCATATCGTGCCGCAGAAGGCAAGGAAGTGGCCGTGCCTTATCGTGGTGATGTGGGCGAAACCCTACAAGATATTCTTGGTGGAGTTCGTTCTACCCTAACTTATGTCGGCGCAAAACGTCTTAAAGAACTATCTAAACGCACAACTTTTATCCGTGTCAATAATCAAGTGAATAATATTTTTTCAAAAAACCCTTGACAAATGATGTATGAATCACTAAATATATATAGACGATGCCAATGATGGGTCGTCTATATTATACTCGCTTAATAAAGGAGAAATAGCATGAGTAACCTACTACAGGTCTTCGACCAAAAACTTTTTGATAACCTTCATCGCACCACTATTGGTTTTGATCGTTTATTTAATGATATGCTACGTGTGAATAGCATTAACGTTCAGCAAAATTATCCACCATACAATATCATCCGTAACGATGACACCAATTATGAAATTCAGATTGCCATCAGTGGCTTTTCTGAAAAGGATATTGATATCACACTAACTGATAATCAATTGGTTATCACTGGCGAAAACACTGATGAGGATACCCGTGATTGGGTATATCGTGGTATTGCTAGCCGCAAGTTTATCCGCACATTTGCACTAAGTGACGATGTTGTGGTAAATTCTGCAAAGGTTAAGAATGGCTTGCTTATTGTTTCATTGGAACATATTATTCCAGACGAAAAGAAGCCAAAGAAAATCCCAGTAATTGCGGATTAATATATAGCAATAAACACGGCGGGAATTGTCCCGCCGTGTAAATATAATAGAGATGAGTAAAATGAGCACAGACGCAGCCACAAAAACTCGTGTTAAGATTGCACCTAAAACTGACTTAGCACCACCACCTAAGTTTCAAGTTATCTTTTTTAATGATAATGTAACTACTGTAGAATTTGTTATGCATGTTTTAACAGAAATATTTGAGCATGATGAAGATAATGCAATGACATTAACAGCTAAAATTCATGAGCAAGGTCAAGCAGTAGTAGCAGTATTTCCTTTTGAAATTGCTGAAAGCAAAGCAGTTGAAACAACATTGCTTGCAAGAACAAACAGCTTTCCACTTAATGTAAAGATTGAACCTGTATCCTAAACTTCAATTAATTTTGGAAAATAAGCGTGACCAATGTTTTCTTCTTCTCGCCCACGAGGATGACAAACATATCTAATGCCATCAATAATTTCATCATAGCGACGATGCACATGACCAAAGCACCATGTATCTATTTTTTTATTTGTGTTGGCATTTAGTACTAGTGACATTAAACTATTACCAGCACGACCCATATGGCAAAAATCCATGTTATCATTTATATACCTAAATTTTTGTAACGGACTTGTGTGAGTTACGACTACAATTTTACGAATACGTGGATCGATATCAAAGGTTTGCACTTGGTTTAATAAAGTTTGAGCATCTGCTTTTGCAGCTATAAAAATTTCACTCATTAGCTGTTCATTATATATTTCATTAACTAACGAGTTCCAACAATCTGCTGGACTTATTTCAGGCTGACAAAAATCAAAAGTCCACCAACCATTGCATCCTACAAATGCAACATCATCTAACACAATAGCACTTTTATAAAGATAGGTTATATTTTTGATAGGTTTTAATTTTTCTTGAAATTTATGGCAGTTTTCAAAAATATTAAGTTGATGGTTATGTTCATGATTGCCCTCAACAAATATAACATGTCTATAATGTTTGCTGATTTCTAAAAGAGTTTGATAACTATAATTCCAATTATTTGATATATCGCCTGCAACTACTGCTACAAGACTAGTTCCTAGTCCTTTATAATTCAGTAGTTTGTCAGATGACCACCAGTTGTCATGTAAGTCACTATATAAATCAAAATGCATTTTTTGAACACCTGTAGTAATTATGAATATATAAGAGCATGAACATAATTTTTGATAAAAGCAATATTGAATTATTACGCGAAAGATATACTGTATTAGAACTTGATACAGTCATGCAACCAAAGATGGTAGAACCATTGACTCTTTATGCTGTCATTGAACTTACTAATATAGGTGATATTGCAACTTTAAATTTTTTTAAAGAGTTACACGAAGAGTTTATTGTAGAATATAAAAGCGGCAATTGGCAACGTGCCATTGAACTTGCTACATCGTTGCACGAACAATTTAATGGCGAACTTACAGAATTTTATGATTTAGTTATTGACTTTTGCCAGGAATCTGTTAAAGTAAATAGAAGTTGGGACGGTATTAGACACACTGTACCAAATGAATAATGCCCAAATAGCACAGCGGTAGTGCAATCGCCTTGTAAGCGATAGGTCGGGAGTTCAATCCTCTCTTTGGGCACCATTTATATCAGTTTATTTTGTTGCAAATATGGAAATATAACTTTTTCTACATATTCACCATGTTGTTCAGTGCTTGGATGAAAGTAGGGTAGTTTTTCAGTTTGTTTTGTACCGCAATTACGACACCATTCCATACATCCTATTGATGAAACAAATTTACTGAAATCAATTTGATTGTATAACCATCCTAACTGCGGATGATGTTCTAATGGGGGCAGCACTTCATTTGTAAATGTCGCCATAAAATATTTTACATTTTTTCTTTCAAGATACCATTGAGTATGCAATATGTATTCTAATGTTTGCCATTGTGAATATATTGGATCATAAAAGGTATTATAATATTGTGCGCTAAATTTATCTTGCCAGTGATGATTCATTATAATCCAACCACCATTATCACGAGGTTGAAAAGAAGTTGGATTTTCCATAGTGCCATCAGTTGAATCTATTGTAACACGTTCAGAAAGATAAAAATCTGATCGCGATGGTCCGCTCCACATGACACCAACCAATAATTCACTGGCTGAATATGTTTGCAGTAATTCTTCACATTTATATAATAATCGCCGACTTATTAGTCCATTGCCTTGGCTACCTATTGCACAGCTATAGTGTTCTACACTCAATGTTTTTGCTAAATGTCGAGGCCATGTATCAATATGTTTGCTTATACATTCACTAAAACTACACCCACTTGTTAATAAAATCATATAATTATTTACTTGACAATTTACTACTATTAAGATAAATTAAATCATAACAGGAGATTGCAATGAGTCGCTATTGGTCAGAAACTGCACTATTCTATTGGCTTCGTGGGAAGTTTGGTATTGAAAAACCAACCGCTCTTGAATGGGGCGGTTGGTCAGTGTGGAATCGTGAAACAAAAGCTGCACATCCTATTGGCTATTGGGTAACTGAAACTCTTCCTCGCATTATTGATAAAATTGATAATAACACCATTGGTCATATTGACAACGTGCGTTATTATCTGCGCAATCGTTTTTGGCGTCAGACGCATATTCTGCCAACAGGTTTATCAGTTGGACAATATCATGATTTAGATGAACGCATTCTTCATGGCATCATGCAAGGCATTGTTGATTATGTTGAAAAAGAACTTGCATGGAAAAGCCGTTGGTTGAGTACAGATGAAAGCAAGAAGGCTAAATGGAAAGGCGGTCGTTGCCCACAACTTGGATTGCAGTATCTTGAATGGGAAATGACTCTGCACTATGATGAATCATGGGGCATGGAGCCAACCGATTCAAAGTTTGGGCAACTTACTGAACAAGCACAACGTGCTATTGATGTGTTGCAACTTTATAACTGGTGGAAAGTAGAACGCCCACAGCGCCCTGATCCAATGGATGCTGGTGGTTGGAGTCAATTTTGCGATGATATGCGTGAAAAGTATGGTGAAGATCATATTTGGGATGCTCGTGAAAAAGAAACCCCAGAAGAACGTGAGCGTAGTCGTGAAACATTAGACAAAACTCACGAAATTGAAGCGGCATATGATGCAGAAGATACTGCAATGTTGATGAAGGTAATTGAAATCCGTAAGGGTTTATGGACATAAGGAAAAATATTATGAACAGTAAATTTATCGTAGATTTATACAAATCATGCAAGGCGTTGCAAGTAGTAACAACCCAAAATGAATTTTCTACAAACATATGTGGTAAAAGTCCTAGATGGTTTTCAGTTGTATCTTCTAACGATAGAACAATATCAACTGACAGTTTAGTAAGGGCATACAAAAACATTGAGGCACTTGCTCAAAAACAAGAAAACTCACATATTAAATTATTATTAATAGATTTGGTTACAGATATCAAAAATCATATTGATAATAAACTTGCCCCATCTTCTTTAGAAATACAAACTCAAGAGATATCTACGGGTTTAGAAAATTACCAAAAAAAATATAGTAGTAATATAAAGAAAATAAAAAATATTTCACAACAAAATTCTGATAACAATAAAGAACTTTTAAAAACTATAAAAGAAATTATTAACTCAAACACAATGTTTATTCAAGAATTGAAAGAAAGTTTAAAAGAATTAGAATAAGCAACTATCAGATTTTTAACGGTGGCACGGCTGTGCTAAAAGGTTGGAGCGAGTATAACTAAAAACCGAATGTGAGGGATGCATACCGAGATCAACGGGCTGGACAGGTGAGAGACCTGTGGAAGGTAATGGTGATTGCGTAAGGCAGTTGAAACCCGAAAACTATAAGCCAAACTAAAACCATCGTGGGGATAGCAACCCACACGTTAAAAAACTACTTGACAAAACAAAAACTATATAGTATTATAATAAAATAAACAGAGAGATATGACAATGCTAATCATGGGATATAAAGATAAGCCAGAGTGGTCAAAGGTTCGTGCTGCGTTCAAACGTTGCACAGACTTGCCTGCCGCTGACATTGAGAAGATTGTCAAGAATGTCAAGGAAGGCAAAACTGAAACCATTCCTAATGACCATACGTTATATGAAGACCTAAAAGAGTTAGGTATTCTAATCAAGTAAAAAAACACCCACTTTTACCTAAATATTATAATAGGTAAAGGTGGGATTCAATGATTTCTGGTGATTATTGGGTAAAAATAAAACAAATTGCCGAACTTAATCGTTGGGTTGATCAAGCACAAGCTAAATTTGATATTTTTGATAAATTATTTCATACACTCGACGGTTCAATTGAAACCATTTTATTGCCAAAATTCAATCCTGTTGTTTTATTACTTGAAAAACACTATAAATGTTATGTAGTTGAAGATCAAAGTACAAAATATACTTGGCAAAGTAATAGCGAATTTATTGATAAAATAAGCGATGTTCCGCACAAAGTTGATGCAGTGCTTGCTATTGATGAATATTTCACATATGCAAATAGTGAAATTGAACAACGAAATCTTGTATCAGAAATACAAGCAGTGACAAATGGTTATCTAATCACCACATTACAAGATTATAAAAATTCTGCGCCACATAAACGCAGTCAAGTTGATGCATTTGCAAATGAAGATAGTATTATACTTGAACAACACGCAGTAGATAAAATTAATCGTCAGAACTGGAAAACTCATATATACTTTATAGAGAATAACAAGGATTTGACTGTTCTTGGTCCCGCAGACCGTCGTACAATGTATTTTAAACAACTGGCAAAATATACCAGTGATTTAAATGCAACTGAATATTCTGTACAAAAGAATATGTTATACCGTGGATTCTTTAAAAAAAATTATGAACACATAATTACTATAAAGTTCTGAGGTGAAATTTGGTTGAAATTAATTTAGAATCTACAATAGCTGCAACGGTTCGTGCCAATGTAGAACAATATCTACAACAAACGGATATGAATGCAATTATTTCTGATGCACTTCAAAAAAGTGTATCTAATGTTGTTATGAATTTAACAAGCAAAATTTTTAATGATATCGTAAGTAAGCGAGATTTAGCTAGTGAAGTTAGCACACTTGTTAATAGTATTATGGCAGATCAACTGCTTACTGTTGGAACAAATCTTGTAAGTGATATTGTTCATAGTGCAAATATTAATAATTTAATCTCCGAAGGCGTTGATAAAAAAGTAGAAAATACGATACTTAATTACAATTTTCCTAGTAGTAGTATTCCATTTTCAAGTATTAATATGGATAATGCAATTATCGATGCTTCACTAATTAATGATAAAATTATTAATAAATTTAATAGTCGTGGCATTAACGATGAAGCTACAAGAAATCAATTAACGATTACTGACGAAGGAATTATAACCACAAATAATATTACTGCTGAAAATCTATTAATTTCAGATAACAGCTTCGTAAAGAATTTAAACATTGAAGGTGATTTATATATTAGTGGAAATATTATTCCAAGTAATAGTTTAACAGATTATGTAAAACAAATTGCTAATGATGTTGCTGAAAAAACAAATCAATTTTCAGATATTAACTTATCTACTCGTAAATTTTTAGATGGTGAAAAGGTTGTTATTTCAAATGATAGTTTGGGTCCGCATATTATCAACAGTAATTTGCGCAAAGTAGGAAATCTAACTGAATTAACTGTTAGCGGACAAGCAATAATGTGCGAAACGCTTGTTGTAACCAATAACAAAGTTGGTATTAATACCGAAAGTGCAAGTGGTGCGTTAAGTGTGTGGGATGAAGATAGCGAATTTACCTTAGTCAAGCATAGCCCAAAGACAATGTTTGCTGGCAGCACTAGAATTACTGATGTTATATTAGGTAGCAATAACCAAGAACAACTTAAATTAAAAACTGATGGAACCATAGAATTAAATGGTCCAATCAGATTTGAAGGATTACTTATAAACATTGTGGATCGTATTCCAGAACATATTGGCGAACCTGGTGAAATTGCAATCATGCGAGATGGTACGGCTATATACAGATGCCAAGGTCAAAATAGTTGGGGGAAGATTCTATAATGCGTATTTTTAAATGGATTTATAATTTTTTTGATGATATAGTATACAAACATAAACGTCGCAAATTGCTCAAAGAATTGCGCAAACGCGATCCATTTGTATATTGAGAAAAGATGATATTAGGTATTAATGCTAACAATCATGATGCAAGCATTGCTCTTGTTGATGGGTCTAATATTCTGTTTGCAGGTCACGCTGAACGGTATAGCAGAGTAAAAAACGATTCACATCTTAATGAAGCCTTAATTGATGATGCGTTACAATATGGCATACCAGATAAAATAGTTTGGTACGAACAGCCATGGAAACGTAGCATTCGTAGTCTTGTTAGTGGGCAGCGTCCGCTATATTATAGTTTAAAATCTTATCTTAAAAAATATGGATTAGGTAAAATACCTGTTGAAACTACGCCACATCATGGCGCACATGCTGCAATGGGATATTATACCAGTGAATTTCCTGATGCTGCTATTGTGGTAATTGATGCTATTGGCGAACTAGATTGCACCTCTATATGGCGTGGTCGTGGCCATAAACTTTTTAAAATTTTTACCAAAGTATATCCACAAAGTATTGGGCTATTCTATAGTGCTATCACAGATTATCTTGGGTTTAAACCAAATGAAGAAGAATATATTGTCATGGGCATGGCAGCATACGGCGAACCAAAGCATCTTAAAGAGATGCTCAATGAGTTCTTTGGTGCATGGTCGCCACCTCACATAGAGTTCAAACATAATTTACATCGTGGTATGCGTTGGTGGACTAAGCCCAAAGATGAAGGTTGGAAACCAGAAGATATTGCAGCCTCTGCACAAGCATTGTATGAGCAATACTTGATGGCAATTTGTCGCTATGCTCGTGATGTGATTGGCAGTGATAATCTTGTATTGGTAGGTGGTTGCGCACTGAATTGTGTGGCAAACAGCCGATTAAAAACATTTACTGAATTTAATAAGATATGGGTGCCACCAAATCCTGGCGATAGTGGTTTAAGTTTGGGTGCGATTACCTATCATACTAAAAAACATGTGCATCTAAATCATGCTTTTCTTGGTTATGATATTCGTCGCACTGTAAATGTGCGTGATGTAGTCGATGCATTAGAAGCAGGTCAAGTAGTTGGGATTGCTAATGGTCGAGCAGAATTTGGTCCGCGTGCTTTGGGTAATCGTTCGTTGCTCGCTGATCCACGTGGGCCTGATGTTAAAGATCGAGTAAATGCAATTAAAAAACGTGAGCCATTTCGTCCATTTGCTCCTATCATATTAAAAAGTTTCTATAACGATTATTTTTATAGTAAAATGCGAGTAAATCATGATTATATGCAATGGGCAGATGATTGTTTAGACCCACAATCTTTTCCTGCAATTTGTCATGTTGATGGAACCGCTCGTGTGCAAACAATTGACCAACCTACGACAAGTATCATATACAAAATATTAGAAGCATGGTATGCACGAACTCGTTGTCCAATTTTGCTCAATACAAGTTTAAACATAAAAGGCGAACCGCTGGTTAATACATGGGGCGATGCCCAAAGATTTTCTGAGTTGAATAATGTAACGGTATTCTAATGCGTGTTGGTATTATTGGTGATAGTTTTTCACATAGTTACAAAAATACATGGATAGAAAAAGTTTGCAATGAACTTAATCTTACAGTAATTCATCAATCTGGATTTCGTGGGCAAGCACAATACAGAATATATCTTGAATTTTTAGAAATTGTAAAAAATAATCCAGATGTTATTATTTGTTGTCATACAGAATATACTAGATTTTATAACAAAGATAGTAGCAGAGAATGGTTACTTGATGATGAAAGTTTTGGCAAATATATTTTTAATTGCATTCTACGTGACATGCAAGAAATATGCAAACAACGTAATATAAAATTAATTCACATTCCATGTTTTGAACATGATTTTATAGATAAAACTTATGGTTTGTGGTTTTTATGTGATGGTGGATTAGTTAATTGCAGCAGAGCGGACTATAATCGAGAATATAATAAAAACTGGACTACTTTTGAAGACCCTAGATTGAACCATTTTAGCCAACATGGACACCAGATTTTGGCAAATAACATTATTTCACATATAAAAACGTATATTACTACCGCCCAAGAACTACACACAGTCCTATTATTTCCCGAATTATTTGCTTGACAAGTACTATTATTGTGATATATTGTTAATATGACACAAAAACGTATCGGCTTTTGCTGCAAATGGATTGACACCGTGGATCAACTTGATGGCTTCAAACCTAAAGATGATGCACTCCGCTATAACAACAAGACCACCACGGTGGCTTGGCTGAACCGCCAGACTAGGGCAGTTGCTGAGCAACGTCTGTGGGATATTATGGAGCATAATACAGATGCCACATTACGATTGGTGGAGCGTGTGGGAACACTTGCACCAGAACTACGAATGGTACGCCTTAGTAGCGACATACTGCCTGTTTACACTGAGCCAACTTGGGGCTATTTCTGGACTGATCAACACATTCGTAAAACCATTGCGCAGCGATTGGCCAAAGTTGGAGAGGCTGCTAAACGTCTTGATGTTAGGGTCTCTTTTCATCCTGGTCAATTTTGCGTCCTTGCTAGTGACAGAGACAGTGTTGTTTCAAGTTCAATTGCTGAATTTGAATATCATGCTGACTTGGCTCGTTGGATGGGTTTTGGTTCTAGTTGGCATGATCACGGTTTTAAAATCAATGTGCATATTAGTGGTAAAGGTGGTCCATTGGCTATACGAGCCATACAATCCCGATTATCGCCAGAAGCCAGAAACCTTATCACAATAGAAAACGAGGAATATACATATGGACTTGAT
>Ga0007828_1000133_pt1 | contig 21168 bp, 29 predicted proteins | sample CryBogCBE16Oct07_FD_71232 | JGI IMG/M metagenome (GOLD analysis project Ga0007828, IMG submission 71232) | Freshwater microbial communities from Crystal Bog, Wisconsin, USA - CBE16Oct07 | ecosystem: Environmental > Aquatic > Freshwater > Lake | place: Crystal Bog, Wisconsin, USA | collected...
CAAAGCTTCAGTAACTCCTGCACTTGAATCAACTCTTGCTGCTCTAACTACGTCGCGTGAACAGATCAACCAAGCTGTTGCAGTACTAGCAGGCGAAGCCCCTGCACAGGAACCAATGGGTCAAGCACCGGATATGGGTGGTGAGTTAGATGACGGTATGGGTGGAGATTTTAATGCTCCTGTACCAGCTGAAGACGAATTTGCAGCCAGCGATGCAGCTTCAGGCGGAATGGAAACTGCCGGACGCTTGAAGAGAGAAAGCATTGAACGCGGTAACCGTTTAATGAAGATTCTAGGCGCATAATGAGACTCTACGAAGTCGCAGGTTTGGGATTTATCGACGACCTTGCTAATCTTTTAAAGGTGATGCAAGGTCGTTCTAATACCATGCGAACACAATCAGTTATTACATGGCCTGCAATTAATAATCTCATGCGTCAGCAAGGTTATGGCGATATTGATCAAGATATGTTAACAAAAATTCGAGATCAAATCGATCCCAGTGATAGTCTGATACAGGATATTACCAATCAAGGCATTGTTCTTAATACTGCAGGATCGGAAGAAGAAGAACCGGCGCCTGAAGCAGGCGGTCCTTCAGCAAAGAGTGTAGACCAAATGGCACACAATGTTGTTAAACGAGAGTTTGGTTAATCTATTCTTGCATTAACTATAAAAATGTTTTATAATTAGTTATATGACAACTATAACAATAACTCCGCCACCATTCGTTGAACGATTTCAATACAAAGCATGTAAGCAAATTAACGATCCGGTTACTCGTAAACGAGTATATCTAACACCTGACGGTGAAAAACTTCCCTCAGTAACTACTATTCTTTCTGCTACTAAAGACATGACCCACCTCAATGAGTGGCGAAGGCGAATCGGTACAGAAAAGGCCAATGCAATCACCCGCGAAGCTGCGGGAGTAGGCACCGCGATGCATGCCAATTTAGAGCGTTTCTTAATCGGAGAACAACGCCAGCCTGGGAATAATCCTGTGCATGTTAAAGCCAATGCAATGGCTGATGTAATCATTTCCAATGGATTGAGTAAAGTCAACGAAGTATGGGCAATGGAACAAAGTTTATATTTTCCGGGCTTGTACAGTGGCACAACTGACCTAGTTGGAGTCTACGATGGCCAGCCTGCTATTTGCGATCACAAACAGACTAATAAACCTAAAAAAGCCGAATGGGTTGAGGACTACTATATTCAATTAGTTGCTTATGCAATGGCGCATAATGAGGTCTATGGAACCGACATTAAACGTGGAGTCATTTTCATGTGCAGCCGAGGCACTGATACAGTTAAGCCTGGGGGCGAAGTTTATCAACAATTTGATTTGATGCCAGACGATTTTAACAAATATCAAGATTTGTGGCTTGCCAAAGTAGAAGAATATTATACTACTGGAATGATGGGTTTGAAACAACTACTTGCTGGATAAATATCCTATAATAGGAGAATTACATTGGCCGTAATCCAAATTTCAAGGGTTCAGATTCGAAGAGGACAAACTGCTCAAACAGGATTTCCACAACTAGCAAGTGGAGAATTTGGTTGGAGCATTGACCAACAAGAGCTATATATCGGTAACGGTTCAGTCAGTGAAGGTGCTCCTGCTGTAGGTAACACTCGATTGCTTACAGTGAACGACACCGGGTTGTTCACTGTAACTGCTGACTATACATACCAAAGTACTAATCCTGCAGTCATTACAGGTCCTCCTAGCAACCCTTATATCGTTAGAACCTTGCAGAGTAGATTAGATGATTCCCTTAACGTCAACAGTTTTGGCAATGATCAAGATGCTCTACGTCGAGCAATTACATTCGGTGCTACTAACACCAAGGTATTGACTATTCCTGAAGGTACCTACTATGTTACAGCAACTATCTTAGTTCCTCCATATGCTGAAATTCATGGAGCAGGACAAAATAAAACCATCCTAGTTGCTACCACTACTGCAAGTATATTCCAAACAGTGGGATCGAATTTATCCAGTGTATTAACTGATGTTAATAGTGCTGCTAAAACTCCGAAGAATATTAAAATTGATGGCGTTACTTTTGTGTCGTCATTGACTAATGCAGGATCGATGGTGAAGCTTAATTGTGCAGTGGACAGTATCATTTCGAATTGTGCTTTTATCGGTAATACTAGTATTGCATCGACTAGCACATTAGCTGCTGGCGTAGAAATGATCGGACTCGGCGCACTTACCTGCGATAATGTCAATATCAGAGAATGCGTTTTCTCAAATCTAGGAACTGGAATCAAGAGCGACTATGATATCGTTAATATTGATATTCATGATAACAAATTCAAGAGCGTTGATGCAGGTATTGCATTCTCTAAGAATTTAACGGGCGGTGTCGGAAGCCTAAATGGACCACAGCACGTTAACATTCATGACAATAGTTTCTATCTAGTCAACAATCAAGGATTATATGTCGGAAATAACTTCTCGGGCGTAAACTACATCAAGAGCTTTAACAATTCTTATTCTAAAGTAGGTATCGGTTACGGCAGCACCAACGGTGATTTTTCACCAGTCACTGATGTCATCACGTTTAATTCATATCAAAATTCATCAAGCAATGATGATTTTTCTAGATTGGTAGCACTTAATACTGGCAGCGTTGCTCAATTTACTTCGATTGCTCCGGTAGTCAACGGACCATGCACTTATTCGTCCTTTGCAGGTACTCCTTTGGCTATTGCAATAGGTACTACCACATATCCATTGTTTGTGTGGCCGACAATTAGCAGCTACGGTATTCACGGTATTTCTAGTGTTGGACAAGAAATTGAAATTGACTACACTCTGTCTATTGGTACAACTATTCGTCGTGGATTAATTACAGTTCTAGTTAATAATGGCACAAGCACAATTACTGATAATTTTACCTTCAGTGGTGCCAATGATGGCGGAACTACATTTTCTGTAAATCTTTCAAATCCACAAGCAATCGAAATTATGGCAACGACAGTTAGTCCGTCGTTTGCTGGATCATTAAATTACTCTGTTTACGTAAGGCAATAATGTTTAAATTAGATCTCGACCGCCGGCTAGCGGCATGGTCAAGTTTGCGAAAAGCACTAGAAGTCAGTGACGATCCGTTACAAGACTTAATAGACTTTTGGCAACAAACCCCAATCATTCCTAATAACGTGTTGATTGATCCCTTTTACCCGGCTAGTTGGCCAACTCCGTGGGAAATTATTGAACAAAATCGTTATGATGATTTTACCAAAGCAATAATGATGGGTTATACCTTATTGCTAACTGACCGTTATAAAAATTCTACAATACAATTAAGAACATTGGTAGACAAAGTTCGTAAAAGATTGTACAATGTAATCTATGTAGACGATGAGCAGGTTTTAAATTTTTCAGATACTGAAGCGTTTTTAACCAGTCAAATACCTGAAGAATTTCTCCTCGAAAATATAATCGAGCTCGAGAGACCCAGGTAAATATCATCCTACATGAGAATAGAGGTAAGTTAATGATAACAGTCGTCAAACGCAGCGGTCAAAAAGTGCCGTTAGATATTAATAAAATACAAAGACAGGTAGCATTTGACTGCAAAGGTATAGATGGAGTTAGTCCGTCTATGATCGAAATTAAAGCTCACCTAGAACTACATGACGGCATTAGTACAGAAACCATTGACGAACTGTTGCTCAAGGCTATGGTCGATCTTATCGACGAAAGCGAAAATCCGGAAATCAACAACGTAAACTATCAGTACGTTGCTGGTCGCCAGAAAGTTAGTATGTTACGCAAAAGTGTATATGGCACATACACTCCGCCGCCGCTTTATGACATTGTTAAAAAGAATGTAGAACTCGGTATGTACAGCTCGGAACTACTTGAGTGGTACACTGAGGATGAGTGGAATATAATTAATCTATTCATCGATCATGACAAAGATGAAAATTACACCTACGCTGCGATTGCTCAGCTTGCAGAAAAGTATCTGGTGCAGAATCGAGCAACCGGAAAGATCTACGAAACTCCGCAGGTACGATATGCTATTGCTGCTGCAACTGCATTCCACAATGAGCCCGCAGATAAGCGACTAAAGTTAGTCAAAGAATATTATGAATGCGCCAGCGACGGGCACTTCACCTTGGCCACACCTGTGCTTGCAGGACTCGGAACTCCGACAAAACAGTTTTCTAGCTGCGTTTTAATTTCTGCAGACGATACATTGGACAGTATCTTTGCAGCAGGCGAAATGATGGCCAAATATGCTTCAAAACGAGCCGGAATCGGCCTCGAAATTGGCAGAATTCGACCGATCGGAGCCCCAATTCGTAAGGGTGAGATCAAACATACTGGATTAATTCCTTTTCTTAAAAAGTGGTTTGCAGACCTGCGTAGCTGCTCACAAGGTGGCATCAGAAATGCCAGCTGCACAGTCACTTTCCCAATTTGGCATTATCAGTTTGAAGACCTAATTGTACTAAAAAACAACCAGGGCACAGAAGAAACTCGTGTTCGTCAAATGGATTACAGCGTTGTAATGAATGCAATGTTCTGGCGACGTTTAAAGAACAAAGAGAATATCACCTTATTCGATCCGCATGATGTTCCGGATCTTTACGAAGCATATTATCGTAACAGTGAAGAATTTGAAAAGCTGTATGTAAAATATGAAAAGAACAATGTAATTAAAAAGAAAACCATTGCTGCTGAAGAAGTTATTAAAAATGGTATTCTAAAAGAACGTACTGATACTGGTCGTATCTATCTTGTAAATATCGACAATGTTATTAATCAAGGTCCGTTTGATACTACAACAGATCCTATCTATCAGAGCAACTTGTGTCAAGAGATTCTACTTCCTACTCGCCCATTTCAACGCATCGAAGATGAAGCTGGACGTATTGCACTCTGCACATTAGGAAGCATCAATTGGGGAGCATTTCGTAATCCGCAAGAAATGCGTAAGGCCTGCCGTGTTCTTGTACGCAGCCTTAGCAATTTGCTCAGCTATCAGGATTTCCTAAGCATTCAGAGTCAGCTTGCAAATAAAGAATTTGAACCTCTTGGCATCGGAATTACTAATCTAGCTTACTGGCATGCTCGTCGAAATTTTAAGTACGGTGAAGCTGAGACGTTAGCCGAAGTAAAACGTTGGATGGAGCATCAGGCTTACTTCCTCACTGAGATGAGTGTCGAACTCGCACAAGAACGTGGTCCTTGCGAACGTAGCTCTGCAACTTACTACGGCCGAGGTATTTTTCCTTGGGAACGTAGAGCTGAAGGAGTTAATGAACTAACAGACTTTACACCTAGTTCTAACCTAGACTGGGAAGGTCTTCGCGTTCGACTGTTGCAATATGGAATTCGTAATGCTACGCTAATGGCCGTTGCTCCTGTGGAAAGTTCAAGTGTTGTTCTTAATTCAACTAATGGTATCGAAATGCCCATGGAACTGATCTCGGTCAAGGAATCCAAAGCAGGATCGTTTGTACAGGTTGTTCCGGAATATCGTCGTTACAAGAACCGTTATCAATTAATGTGGGATCAGACTAACTGTGAAGCATATCTAAAGACTGCTGCGGTTCTTGCTGCTTACATCGATCAATCACTTTCGACTAATACTTTTTATAATCCCGCACATTTTCCAGGTGGCAAGATTCCCGGCACATTAATTGTCAAGAATCTCATGCTTGCTTATAAGTGGGGCATTAAGACTATATATTATAGCTTGATCAACAAGGTTGGGTCTAAGGAAGCAGTAACTGGCACTACCCAGATTAACGGAAGTACACAAAATAACATTGTTCCGGGTGAACCTATTACAATATATGAAGACGAAGACGACTGTCTAGCCTGTAAGCTCTAAAGGGAAAATTATGTCTAAAATATTAACAGTAATGTCCCTCAAAGAGGGAGTTGAAAAAGAAATAAACCTAATGTTCAAACAGCGTGTTGAGCTTGATGGGCGAACCGTTTGGTACTGTGAACTAGAAGATGAAACTATCAAAGATTTAGAAACATTAATGAAGAAAGAAATAATTAATGTCTGATGAAAAATCATTTATTCAAAGATTTAATGAATCTTGGATTTTTGAAATGCCCAGGTACACTGGGCCATCAGGACATAATCCTTTTTCTGATTTGAAAACAGTGATAGAAGCAAATATTGAAAACGGGCATCAACCAAATAATCTTGGAAATAATTTGTTCAATCTTATTATTGACCAATTTGAAATTTATTATTGGGTTTCAATCAACTCGCAGATTAAAATTGCAGCTCGAATGAGTAGATTTAAAAATGGGTTGTCTGTTGAAATTGTTGGCAAAGAACCAGGATACGAACAGTTTGCTAGTGAATTTTATCAAAGTATTTTATTAACAATCCCGGGATCGTTATTATTCAGTGGTTCATTATTAAGTAAAGAGGGATTATCAGTATGGAAGCGATTATTAAATTCAGGCAATGTAATAATGGTGTATGATCCCGATAATACTAAAAATTTTCAAAAATTAAATACCGTCGATGATTTACAAAAGTTCTTAGGTAACACTGAAAATTATGAAAAATATAGATATGTATTATCAAAAAATCAAACAGTGCAAGAAACTATTATTTCGGAATTCAATCTATTAAGAGCATATAAGCTAACATTCAATATAAAGGAATAAACTGTCATGTCAAAAGCACAATACGACATTTCAAAACAAACAAATTATCTTAAGCGTACTATGTTTCTGGATCCTGCTGGGCCTGTTACGGTGCAGCGGTTTGAGGAAGTCAAGTATCCTAGGATTGCCAAGTTTGAAGAACTGGCACGTGGATTCTTTTGGGTTCCAGAAGAAATCTCGTTGACCAAAGACAAAATGGATCACAAGGAAGCTACTATTGCTGTCAAGCATATCTTTACGTCTAATCTTCTACGACAAACTGCATTGGATAGTATTCAAGGCCGAGCACCTAACCAGATCTTTAGTCCTGTAATTTCAATTCCAGAACTAGAGGCTCTTGTAAGTAATTGGAGTTTTTTCGAAACGAATATTCATAGCAAGAGCTACAGTCATATCATTCGCAACGTCTATGGTGTGCCCAAAGATGAATTTAACAAAATTCATGACACTTCTGAAATTGTAGAAATGGCTGCAAATGTTGGTCGATATTACGAAGATCTACATTTGTTGAATTGTCGCAAGGAAGTCGGTGAAGACATTCCAGTTCGTGACCACAAAAAAGCCATTTGGCTAGCACTTCACGCAAGCTATGCACTTGAAGCATTACGCTTTATGGTGTCTTTTGCTACAAGTCTTGCAATGGTCGAAAATAAAATTTACATCGGTAATGGAAATATTATCAGTTTGATTCTACAGGATGAACTTCTGCACACCGAGTGGACAGCGTGGTTGATCAATCAGGTTCCTAAGGATGATCCAGAGTTTGTAGATATCGCTAAAGAGTGCGAAGCTGAAGTATATCAAATGTATATGGATGTTATTCGCGAAGAAAAAGAATGGGCTACTTATTTGTTTAAGCTAGGACCTGTTATTGGGTTAAATGCTAATATCCTTAAGGATTTTGTAGACTTTACAGCATTTAATCGTCTCAAGGACATTGGTATTAAGTATCAAGGAGAATACCCTAAGTCAAGTCCCATTCCTTGGTTTAATAAGCATGTAAACATTAATAAAAAGCAGACGGCATTGCAGGAAAATGAATCAACCAACTATGTAATTGGAGTAATGTCGGATACTGTTGAATATAGTGAATTGCCAGATTTATAAGGAATAATTTATGTCAGATGAAGAAACAAAAATAAAAACAATGACAACACTGAGCGGTCATAAGGTTGATTTTGCATTTACTCCAGAATCAAAAACTGCATATGAACAAGCTGTAGAACAAAATAGAGCAGAAACAAACAAATTTCTAAAGAAGTTAGATGAAATTGCAGAAAAGAACAATTGCTTGCGAGTACGTTTATTAGATGGCCTTGCTAATTGGATTGAACGCAAGTCGGCCAGTCTTGTTGCAGCTATTCGTGGTTATGCGATGAAGATCAGTCAGCCTTGTGTCATTAAATTGCCACCGAAGGAAGAAAAAATGAATAGACCATTGAGCTGGGGTTTCTCCTCAATCGTCCTCAAGACAAAGGACAAGAAATAATGAAAGCAATTGTTTGGTCGAAGACCCCGTGCCCATACTGCGAAAATGCCAAGAAATTACTAGATAGTAAAGGTATTGAATATGAAGTACGTGACGTTACTGCAGGTACATGGACTAAGGAACAACTACTAGAAGCAGTTCCAAATGCTCGAACAGTCCCACAGGTATTCCTCGACGATGAATTGATCGGCGGATATACTGAATTAGTTGCTCATCTAAAGGGTTAAGCCGTGGATGACGAAAATGAAGAAACAGTAGCAGCACCAAAAAACTATACTACTATTAATCTCAATGCATATAACAGTATGCTCGGAGCGTTGAATAACCCAGCCTACACCGGCGCTGCCGGAAGTCTTACATATCCGACTGGTGCAAATGGTGGTTATTCAACAGGATTAGGTGGGGCTGGCGGTTACAGTACCTATGTAACATCTAATTATTCTACCATTTCTAATAAATTTAAGTGTGAAACTGATGCCGAATTCAACGGTGATATTAAATGGAAGGGTCGAAGCTTGGGCGATATGCTAGAAACTATTGAAAAGCGTCTATCTATTCTAACACCTGATCCTAAGAAGCTGGCTAAGTACGAAGCATTACAAAAGGCCTATGAATATTATAAGACCTTAGAAGCAATGTGTTACGATTCCGAGGACGATGAAAATGGATCAAGATAAGGAATTAGCCCATCTTAGAACAGTTGTCGCTAGGCTAGAACGAGAAGTAGAGTTTCTCAGACGTGAAAATAATCGTCGCAAGTCAGAAGTTCAACAAGTAGCTTCTGTAGTCAGAAGAGGTTAAAAGTGAAAAGCAAAGAAGTACGAGATCCAAATAGTTTAATCAATTTCCATTTAAAAGTTTTAGCTAATCTCAAAAGAAAACACAATGGATGTGTATCAGAAGATATCAAAATGTTGGTCAAGCGTGATATTGTAGAATTAGAAGAAAAAATCGAAAGAATCAAGAAAATAGGAAAGGATTCACTGTGAGTAGTCAGACACTAAAAGAAGCAATTAAAGACAGCGGTTTTGGATATACTGATGAGTATATCTTTGATAGACTAGTTAAGCTAGAAGAGGAAGTTGCTCGCCTCAAGCAAGAAGCAACCTGCGAAACAGAAAGTGATACGAGTGAGTGAAGTTAATTTAGTTGGTATTACACAGCCCAACGAAGAATATACCGGATGCAAGACAGCAAATGAATTGGTTGCTTGGGCTGCTAGAGTTAGCAATCCTAGCAATCAAAATAACACTGCAACCGCTCCTAAGCTAGTACAATATTTGATTAAGAATCAGCATTGGTCACCACTCGAAATGGTATCAGTACAGATGGAAATTAAGACAACCCGTGATATTGCTCGTCAGTTGTTGCGTCACCGCAGTTTCAGTTTTCAAGAATATAGTCAGCGTTATGCAGATCCTACCAAGGATTTGAGTTTTAAGATCCGTGAGGCTCGTTTACAGGATGCCAAAAATCGACAAAACTCTGTAGAAACTGATGACGAATCTTTGGAAAACGAATGGCTTTCGCATCAAGAAGATATCACAAAAGCTGCTCTAGAAGCATATAAGTGGGCAATTGAAAATGGAATTGCTAAAGAACAGGCTCGTGCAGTACTACCCGAAGGTATGACCGAATCTGTGGTAATTGTCGCAGGTACATTGCGTTCGTGGGTGCATTATTGTCAGCTTCGTATGGATAAGGCAACACAGAAAGAACATCGAATTGTTGCCGAACAGTGCTGGGCAGTTATTAAAGAACATTTCCCAGATGTTGACCAAGCACTGCAAGATATCAAAGAATTTGAAGAGTTTGTAAGGAAACTACCATGATTATTACTAAAGGGATCGCCGTAGGCGAAGTCGTCACACTAAAGATTGTAACTGGCGAAGAGCTTATCGGTAAGCTCATTGAAATCGGTGACGATTATTATTCAATCCATCGCCCTCTTGTACTTGTTATGAGTCAGCAGGGGTTGGGCCTTCAACAGTGGACTTTTACTGCCAGTGTTGATAAGGCATTCAAGATCAACAAGGACAAGGTGATTATGATCGCCGAAACTGTCAAGGAAATGCAGACTCAATACCTTCAAGGGACTACTGGTCTTACATTAGTGTAAATATAGTTTTATAAGGGAATATTATGAGTACACCATGGATTACAGATGGTAAACCGCAGCAGTCGAGTACAAGTCCTGACGTTACTGATCTTTATCAATCACCTACTGTATTTTCAAATAATGTTCCTATTGTATTGTATGGGGCAGGATCAGGAAGTGCCGCTTCTGCCAGTGTTCCTGCCGCACAATCAACAGTAGATCAAGCCGCCGCCGACGAATTTGCAGCAAGTTCAATTGCTTCCCCTGCTGAAGAAGCTGCGAACGGTGGACCTGTCGGATCAAGTGATTCTGCATCACCGTTAACTAATACTCCCGGAGCCGTAGATCTTTCAGCAACTGGTGGGGATTTAATTCCCTGGTTAGAAGCTAGAGTAAAGGAAGCGGCTTCGGGGGCTTGGTCTCGAGTTAACCCCGCACACGGAACAATTGTTTCAACTCCTGGTAATCCAAATATTGCAAACATTTGGAAATCTCTGGGGCTATCAGGAAATGCACTGTTTAAAACCGATCAACCGGCATGGTGCATGGGATTTGTTAATTTTGCTCTTAAATCTTGCGGTTATAAATGGTGCCCGGAAGCAAGTTCTCAGGCAATTTCATCAAATCCCGGAAGATGGAGTGCAACTCCTGTTCCTATTAATCAAGGTCAGCCAGGGGATATTGTGTATTGGAATTTCCATCACGTAAATTTCATTTATCAAGTAAAAGGTCCGGGAAATTATACATTTATCGGAGGCAATCAAGGCGGGTCAGTTGGAAACAACAATCCTGGTCACAGTGCAGTAACAGTGTCGTGGCCGAGCGGACTAAGTGCATCCGGCAAAGGCCAAATTTCCGGAATATTTCGTCCACACAAAGGTGCTTAAATACTCTATATGATAGAGGTAAATCAACGTAGTTGATTGCTGGTGTGAGAGGCTCCTGAGGCTAGGTGAAGGCTGCATACGCTCTACGTAGTTCACCACTTAACTATACATTTAATTTCATTATCGTACACTTTAAATAAGCGTGTATGAATAGTGATGTAATCTTTAAATTAATCGGAGACGTCGGATTTCCTATAGTTGCGGCTATAGGAGGCGGCGTCTTTGTCTATTTCGTAATCAATTACATTCTCGAAAGCGTTGTTAAAGCTATTAAAGGCATGCAGGGAATTATCACTGCGCTAGACAACCGAGTTAGAACTATGAATCATGATATGATTCGTATCGATGCCACCGTAAGTTCGGCATTGGGACTAAGACCGGATCTCGATCGTATCGCACGAGCCGACGGCAAGAATGATGCGAGAAGAGACTAATGGATCCAAATCAATTAGCATTATTGATTAAGCAATATGGCTTTCCGATAGTTTCGTCTGTGGGAATGGGGTATTTCGTGTACTTCATTTATAAGTTCGTTACTGAACGATTGATGCCATTAATTGGTGAGACAAACGTAGTTCTAGTTGCGCTAATTGATCGAATTCGTATGTTAGACAATGATTTAATAAGATTACAGCAAAAAGTGAGCGTAGTGCTACAGATAGAGGAGGATCACAGTGTACATAAATCTAAAAATAGAAATGTTAAAGATACTGAAGATTGAATTTGTGTTCTCTTCTGAAGGTAAAAAGGAGGTAGGTAAAGATGAAAAAGATTCTAGCAGCACTGATTCTATTAACACTAAGTAGTCCTGCCTTCGCTGGTGATTTAACACAACAATTTAAAGACCCTGCGTTTAGTGGAGCAGGTTGGGGTAGTTACGTTGTAACAATCCAACAGGAAGAACAATCGAGAAAACAAGCATTAATCGATGCTCAAAATGCGGCCGCACAAGCTGCTGCGACCGCTGCCGCAAACACTCCAATGGCTAAGTTTATTAACCTATTTACTAGTCAGGTATATTCACAGTTAGCAACGCAGTTGAGCAACAACCTTTTCGGCGGTGCTCCTGGGTCGTCGACTGCAGGTACATTCAAGTTAGATGGTAACACAATTAGCTATGTCAAATCAAACAACGATGTAACATTAACTGTTGTCGATTCGTCTGGGAACCAAACGGTAGTGACCGTTCCAATTGCAACATTCGCGTTTTAAGGAGTTAAGATGAAAAAGTTAATAGTATTACCACTATTATTTGCATTATCCGGATGCGTGGGCGGAATTGGTCCTAGGCTAAATCATTCCTATTTGAATCCTGTTCCTGCTACTGTTAGCACTTACACTAATCCAAAACTTTGGGCAAATCTTCCAGAATTAGATGGTGTTCCGATTCCTATCGCAGTTTACAGTTTTACAGATAAGACAGGACAACGTAAACCTTCACAAACAGTGTCGTCGTTTTCGACTGCTGTTACACAAGGTGCAGATGCCTACGTGGTAAAAACCCTACAAGATTCCGGTGGCGGAAAGTGGTTTCGCCCTGTAGAAAGAGTATCGCTTGATTCTCTAATTAAAGAACGCCAATTGATTCGTCAAATGCGTGAATTAGAGAGCGGCGACAAAGCAGCACCGCTACCTCCCCTGATGGTAGCGGGTGTACTCCTAGAAGGTGGCATTATTGACTATAACTCCGATGTTAAGACCGGAGGCAATGGTGTTAGATTTCTAGGAATTGGTCCAAATACACAGTACATTCAGGACGAGGTAGTAATTAGTTTACGATTAGTGTCTGTACAAACTGGAGAAATTCTAGAGACAGTAACCGTTGAAAAAACTGTGCTATCTACTTCTGAAGGTATTACTGCATTTGAGTTTTTTGATCTAGGCACAAAGGCATTTGAAGTTGACGGTCAACAAACTAGAAATGAGCCAGCCAGCTATGCAATACGGTCTGCTATAGAGACAGGAGTTGTAGAGCTAATAAAGCAGGGAGAAAGGAAAGGGCTTTGGCGTTTTAAGGCTAAGCCACAGGAGCAATCAAGATGAAACTATTAAAATCAATATTACTTACCACAGTATTATTTGCATCGCCTGCGTTTGCACAATCAGTGGCAACTGTGCCTACACCGCCATCGCCACCAGCAATTGTTGCTACTTCACCTAATCAGGCAGAAGCAGATGCAGTTGCACAAACAAACCGAGTTTATATCAATCAAGCAGGTTCTAACGTCAATATCAACGTCCAACAAACTGGTCAAACTAACACAGTAGGTACATTAAGTGACCCTGTTTATCTAAGAGGTGACAATCAAACCGTTACTGTAATTCAAACAGGAAATAGTAACTCAGTATTGGCATCTGTTGTTTCTGATACAGGAGCATTGGGATTAGCAACAGTAACCCTACGACAGATTGGTAATAGCAACTCTGCTGTTGTTCGTTGCGGTAACGGCACAAACGAAGCATCATGTAACAATCTTAATATGAACGCATTATTCACTGGGGATAGCAATTCTTATGTATTTCACGGTGCAGCAGCGAACATCACCAATACTGTAAATGTAACTGGTAGTAACAATACTTTAAATATGGATGTTACCTCTCCTAATGCTTCCCAGACTGTGGTATACAATGGCAGTTACAACACTGTTAACGCTACCCAATCTGACATCGGCGGCATGTATGGACACAGTTTATATGAAAATGTAACTGGATCAAATAATAATGTTACAACTCAACAGTATGGACCAAATTCTACCATTATTAATTTAACAAGTGTTGGATCAAATGGTACGATCAACATTAAAACAGGCAAGTAAACTATTAGCATTATTACTGATGTTATTGTCAGTGCCTGCTTATGCCGGTATTGGATCAATAACAGAGTTTAAAGGCGCCGGGCAGATTAAACGTGCTGCCCGGGCCATGCCTGCTGCCAAAGGTGCAGGCATTGAAAAGAATGATACTGTTTCTACTAATAGTCAAGGAAAATTTAAAATCACGTTTGTGGATGCAACCACAGTTAGTATTACAGAAAATAGCAAATTAGTAATAGATGATTTTGTGTTCGATGGCGGAAAATCAAATAAAGGTAAGCTAGGACTTAAAGTTGCACTAGGCACTGTACGCTATGCATCGGGTGCAATTGCTCATAACAATCCCGGAGCAGTAAATATTCATTCACCTACTGCCACAATTGGTGTACGTGGTACAGATTTTATCATGAGTGTTGACGAGATTGGTAGAACTATGGTTGTTCTGCTGCCAAATTGTTATGATGAAAAAGATCCGGATAAGCTAATCGCAGATTGTCCAACAGGTGAAATCGAAGTTGCTACCGCTACTGGAAAAGTTACTCTAAACAAGCCGTTCCAAGCCACTGTAGTAGATAGCGCAAATATATCTCCGACACCACCGAAAACAGTTAGCCTTAACTCCCGGCAATTAAACAACTCATTGCAGATTGCAACGCCCCCTACCTCGGATGGTACAAGCCTAGAACAGTCAGCAAAAAAAGAATTCAAAAAAACCAATGCGGCGGGTAATGCTGCTGATAAAAACGCAGAGCCTGATTTAAATACTACAGATAATGTAGAAATGGTTGCTGCTGCTATAGCCAATCCACCTACACAGCCAGAACTCCAAGCCGTATACGTAGAGTATAATCCGGGACAAAAATTAAAACAAACAGTGTATACGGACGTTGATCCCTTGCTTAGTAAGAAATTAATCCAGATCGGTTGGACATATACTACAATTTCTGACAGTAAATTACAAGAATCTATTATCATTTTACCTAAAAATACCAAAGTAGAAATAACAACAGAACAAGATGGAATTGTTGGCGGATTTAATTTCTCCGATCATCACTGGCCTACTCCGGGTACGGGACGACCCGATGGAACAATTACTATTATTCAGCGAGGAGCACCGCCAAAGTGAAACCCTTTAATAAGCTCTTGATTTTTGTTCTATGTTTAATGTTATTCACTCCACGAGCTTTTGCGGATGTTAACTATCAGGTATACCGCGCAGGTGGACCTACTCCTTGTTTCGGATGCGGTCAGGCATTAAATTCTGGAACAACTACTAACATCAATTACAACTGGGGAACAGGAATTGTTATGAATTCCGGACTAGCAGACGGAGTTGAAATACACTTCACCGGATACATTACTGTTCCTGGTTCTGGATCGCAGACTATTACATTTTATGATTATTCCGATGACGGATTTATTTTAAATGTCAACGGTTCGCGAGTTATTAGTAATTGGCAAGAACAAGGACCAGCAAATTGGAACGGGCGCGGTTCTATAACCCTGCAAGGCGGCCAAACCTATGCGTTTGACGTGTGGTATTATGAAAATGGCGGCGGCGCCGCAGTAGAGTTATTTTGGAATCAATCCGGTTCTATCACGTTAATACCAAATAGTGATTATGTAACAACGATGCCAAATCCAAAAGCATTCGGAGATGGGGGAGCGCCATTACCTAGTGCTTCAGTATCTACTCAAGAACTTGTTAAAATATCACAGACTGTGTCGTTGACAAATAATTCTGTATATATTCAAAACTATGGAAATAATACCAATGTGACTATAACACAAACAGGTGATTACAATGTGATACGAGGTATTAATGGAGCACAATCTGCTGTGATCAATGGTAACTATAATACCATGAATGTGCAACAAGGAAGCACTACGGTTCCTGGATATAATAATTTGTTAGAAGCCTCTATAATAGGTTCATACAATACATTGTCCATTAATCAACAAACGTCTTCGAATTATACAGAAGCAAATATTAATGGTAGCACTAATTCTGCCAATGTCACCCAATCCGGAACTGCGGGCAAAAGTGCATTTATTGAAGTTAGTGGTAGCAACAACTCAATTACTACAACACAGCAGGGCAATGCTAATCATTTTCTTGAATTAAACATCCCCACCAACGGAAATACCGTAAGCGTTACACAGGCCGGCGCAGCACAGAAGTTATTCTCTTTAACTATAAATAGTGCTAACGTTGGAGTAACAGTTGTTCAAGATAATGCTACCACCGCTGACAGTGCGTCAATGAGCATTACGTGTACCTCTGGACCTTGCACAGGATACTCCTATGTAAAGCATTAAGGATAGCGTGATGAAGAATTTAAGAAAAGTTTTGTTAAGCCCTTGGTTAGCGATACTAACCTTTGCGCTGCTGTTGGTGGTTAAACTGTCAAACCCGTATCTAGTTGATGCAATGAAACTTAAATTCTATGACTATCTAATGTTAGGTAAACCTGTTCATAGTGAACAGATTGTAATTGCAAATATTGGTGAAAAAGCCTTGGCCAAATATGGTCAATATCCATTTCCAAGGGACACTTATGCGAAAATTATTTCTGATCTGTACGGTACTGGTCATGCTGGCCTCGTCGGTAGCACTATGTTATACCCTGAAAAAGATAGATTTAACGGTGACGATGCTTTCGCAGCATCACTTAAAAATTACCCAGTAGTATTAAGTCAGACAGTTTCCTCAGATTGCACACGCAATAACGCAGCTACTCGTCGAACAGGCGTCGCAGTTGTTGGAGACGGTAAGCCAACAGACTTTCTTCCAAACTATCCATGTGTGCTCGATAATATTCCAAGTCTTCAAGAATCTGCCGCAGGCGTTGGAATAACATCGACTCTTCCCGAATCGGACGGTGTTGTTCGTCGAGTTCCAATGTTAGCGACATCAGCTGGAGAATACTATCCCTCGTTTGCTTTAGAGCTTCTACGTACTGCCGCAGGCGATCCAAGCTATCAAGCGAAGATAAATGAGACGGGAGTTGAGGCGGTTCGTGTTCCACAGTTTGGTAAAATCTCCACTGATGAATATGGGCGTATTTTTAATAACCCGAATTACGTATTCTCATCGTTTGAAGTAGGCGAGAATATTCCTCGTCTCGATGGAAAGATCGTTCTACTTGGTGTGACTGCGAGCGGAATTGCAAATCCCGTAGCGACTCCGGCTGGTGCCGAAATGCCCCATCAGGTTCAGGCCAGTATTCTCCAGACTCTTCTAAATGGAGATTCTGTTTCGATTCCGAATTGGGTTGGTCTTGTTGATCTTGCGGCATTTGCTTTTCTTTCTCTTGCAGTTATCGGATTGTCTAATGTAAGATATTCTATTGTTTGGATTGGTATACTTCTAGCAGGTTATGTATATGCGCCTGTTTATATGTTTAACCACAATAAAATATTATTCGATATATCCTTTAACTTCCTAGCAGCACTAGTCATTTATTTACACGTTTATTCAGTTAAATTCATTAATGAGTTCCTTCAGAAGCAACAAATTAAGAAACAGTTTGGCACATATTTGTCACCGGATCTTGTTGCGCAGTTGCAGCGCAATCCAGATATGCTACAGCTAGGCGGTACCGAACAAGAGTTGTCTATCATGTTCACTGACGTTCGTGGGTTTACTACAATTTCAGAACACTACGGCAAGGATGTACAGGGACTAACTAAGATTATGAATCGTTATATGACAGCAATGACCAAAGCGATTCTTGAAAACAAGGGTACACTGGACAAGTACATCGGTGATGCGCAGATGGCTTTCTGGAATGCTCCTGTTAACAATGAACAACATGCTAAAGATGCTGTTAGAACTGCATTCCAGATGTTGAAAGCATTAAAGGAATTTAACAATGAAGTTACCGCAGAAGGAATCCCCGCTTTTGGAATGGGTCTCGGTATTAATACTGATACTGTTGTTGTCGGTAATATGGGCAGTGACCAGCGTTTTGATTATACTTGCTTGGGTGATGGGGTCAATTTGGCATCTCGTTTGGAAGGTCAATCAAAGCCTTACGGGGTCAAAATTGTCATCGGACCAAAAACCGCCGAGTATGTACGAGATACATACCAAGTCGTTGAGCTCGACTTACTCGCCGTCAAGGGAAAGACAGAACCAGTAAAGGTGTACACTGTGCTAGAAAAGTTTGATGAGAGAGCGGAAATCGCACATGAAAAGTTCTTGAATGTTTATAGACTAGGTGCATGGAATAGGGCACTAGCTATGGCACAAGCAATGCGCGGCATTTGGGGCGGCCAGCTTACTGCATATTACGATATGATGGCTGATCGTATTCAAGAAATTCAAAAGAACCCTCCGAGACCAAAAGAATGGGACGGCGTGTTTAGAGCAACTTCGAAGTAAGGAAATAGAAAAATGTCAACAGTAAATTGGTCAATAGAATTTATGCAAAATACACCAGATGTAGATGGATTATCAAAAGTTGTATATTTTGTAAGATGGAATTGTACAGCGTCGGATGGGGTAAATGGTCCTGTGACATTATCGGGGAATGCCAGTATTGAATTAGATTCTGAATCTCAATTTATTCCCTATGAACAACTTACTGAACAAACGGTTCTTAGATGGGTGTTTGATTATTTAGGTGACGAAACAAAGTCTAACGTAGAAAATGATGCGTTGGACTCATTTCGGCGTTCAATTACACCGATAACTAAGCCAGTAATTGATCCTCTACCATGGTAATTAGATTGACAAACTAACAAAATCTGTTTATTATTCTGTAGATATCAATTAGACGAGGAATCAATGAGTAATAGAAAATTTTGTGGTAGCTGCGGTGCAGAATATGCCGATCTAAATTGGCCACGTACTTGCAACTCCTGCGGCGATATCGCTTGGAAAAACCCGATCCCTGTAACATTTGTCTTGCAGCCAGTATGGGCTAGAGATTTTAGTAGGCAAGGACTTGCTATTGCTCAACGTGCTCGTAACCCGGGTGCAGGTGAATGGGCTTTTATTGGTGGATTCGTAGATATGCAGGACACTAGCTTAGTAGAAGCTGCCCGGCGTGAGTTTATGGAGGAAACTGGTCTCGAACTTCCTGGTCGAGCTAGTATTGTGTACAGTGAACAAAACACATGGGGACAAATGGTTATCGCTGTTAAAACAGATCGGATTATGTCCTTTGAAGAATGGTCATATGGATCAGTGTGTGAGGAAAACCTGCAACTAGGTGTTATGTGGACCTATGATCAAGTCAAACTGTGTTTTCCGATTCATCAAAAAATTGCCGAAAAGTGGTTTAGAGACGAAATTTAATGTTAAATATACGCAATAGTCAGAGGACATGAATATGAAAAAGTTGATTACTGCTATTGCTGCAATGTCAATGATTGTTACACCTGCATTTGCAGATGGCCGCGGCGCTGCCGGGCGAGCGCACAGTGGATTTGAACGTCATGAACATCGTGACCGCGGAGATTGGGTTTTACCATTGTTTGGCGGTTTAGTCATTGGCGGAATCATTTCTGGAACTGTTCACACAGACGATCGACCGGTTTATGAGACACCTCCGCAGAGGCAATATATTTGTCAAAATGAATATGTTCGTGATTTATACGGCAACTATGTGCTCGATCAGTTTGGTCGTGCAATTTTACAACAGCGTTGCTGGTATCAATAATACTTTAAAAGACTAGTCGTTGATGCATTCCTACACCGATGAACAAAAACGCCTCAAGACAGTGCTTGAACAAAACAAGTATGTGATCAAGCCTAACGATCCATTGCTGCTTCGCAGGATTGAGATGGATCGTGAACAGGCAGAGTTCAAAAAGAAATCTAAAAACTTCATGGTTCAAATTATTTCTTGACACGATTTTGTAAATCGTGTATAAGTACGTTATCAGTTGTTTGAAAGCTGACTGAAAGATGTAAAGACGGCGGTTCGACTCCGCCCATCTCCACCATCTATACTGATTGCATGTACCAGACGAAATAGTATGTTTTGACATTGCTCATCTGTCTACACCTTCAGTATAGTTGATGGGGATGAACTGGGATCGATTTGCATTGCATAGGAACGCCTAGACTGATTGGTTAGTCGCATATAGACTAAATAGAAGTATCTGCAAATGATAATTCAACTATGGATATTGCCCTAGCGGCATGATTTCCTGGGTACGGCTCCACCTAGAAACAGAACGGGCCACTTTTTCTTATTGACAACCCTTATAAAAGGTGTTATAATTCGCACATGAAAAAATATGCTTACTTCTTTACCCGGCAGGATATCTTCCGCGAGTATCAGCTTGTGCAGACTGCACACGTTGCATATAAGCTAGGCTCTAAGCTGGGCAAGGATGCAGACCCTAACAACACGTATTTTACTTGCGTGGGCGTTCGCAACCTCGAAGCACTTGAAGCTGTGGAAAAGATTCTTGTTACGTTTGGTATCAAGTATGAATCGTTTATTGAGCCTGATCTCAATAACGGTGAACAGACTGCCATTGCCGTTTATCCTATTGACGAGGACAAGCGGGATATTTTGATGGCATTTAATTTGCTAAAGTTTTAAAAAAGTTCTTGACAATGTTGTCTAGGACTGCTATAATGATGGCATACAAAGTTTAAAGGATGATTTCAGCAACAACTTCGTAGTACCTTCAGGTACTTTACAGCTAGTCAGGGTCGAACATTCGTTCTACGCCTACTTCAGTCAAGGAAAACTTGAATAGGGCTACTCCGAATAGTAGAAGAGTTTAGTCTTCCGAAGTCAAAAGGCGCATCCTGTTAACAAGTTTTAGGATCCTTACCGCAACATAAATTTCAGCGATTATGAAAAAAGCGGATCCTGTGTAATACATAGAAATAAATGGAGAATATTAAAATGAAGAATCTTGTACTCGCAGCCGTTGCTGCTACTACGCTTTTTGCCGCACCGGCAATGGCAAAGGACGCTTTCACAGGTCCTCGCGTTGAAGTAACTGCTGGTTATGCAGATGTTTCAAACAACCGCACTAACTTCAACTATGGCGTTGATGCAGGCTATGATGTCAGCGTTGGTCCTGTTGTTGCTGGTGTAGAAGCAGGCCTCGATAACGTATTTGACCGTCGCAACATCAATGTTGCTGCACGTCTCGGCGCAAAGCTCAACAGCCACGCACTTGTATACGCAAAGGCCGGCTATGCCAACTATCGCAATCTTGCCCGTCACGACCTC
>Ga0007828_1000136_pt1 | contig 20949 bp, 18 predicted proteins | sample CryBogCBE16Oct07_FD_71232 | JGI IMG/M metagenome (GOLD analysis project Ga0007828, IMG submission 71232) | Freshwater microbial communities from Crystal Bog, Wisconsin, USA - CBE16Oct07 | ecosystem: Environmental > Aquatic > Freshwater > Lake | place: Crystal Bog, Wisconsin, USA | collected...
TAAATGTAGCAGTGGTTGTTAATTCCGGTCCTATTACACCATCACCATAGTTAAGGTTTGGGTTTGCAAATGTAGTTGAGCCTGTTACATTTAAACTACCTGTAATGACAGCTGAACCTGAGAATGGAAATACATTTCCTGATAAACTATAAGAAGCTGTAGAAGCGTAAGACGATGTTTGAGAGTAGGACGAGGACAGCGCTTGGCTAGAGGTACCGAACATACTACCGGTGATTCCGTTGGTTACTACCAAGCTACCGGTTACTACAGAGTTATTTTGGGCTATGACGCCATTTCTTGCTACGAATTCGTTTGCCATGTTCTAGTACCTCGGTTCTCTTTCCCCAAGGTGCGGGTTTATGTATAAATATCGACTATATCTGCTATTACGCAGGGATCGATCCACTGTATCTGGTCAAATAATAGTTTGCGTTCTGTAGATGTTCTGTAGCAGTTAGAGCCCTTGTGTAAGTATGAGCAACAGCGATACTACCGGCAAACGTATATCCACCGGAAAAAGCGCCGATTTGAGGTGTGCTAGCAATTTTATCGTTTGTTGGACCAGTCGTAGTAACAGGACTACCATTAACGTAAAACTGCCATCCGACTCCGGTAGTGAATGTCATACTTAGATAGTACCAAACGTTGAAAGCTTCCGTACCGCTAGTTTGTTGCGCCGATGCGACGCCGTCTCCGTTGTTGTTACCGCCGTACAATACGTTGCTTCCATTAAAGTACCACGCTTCGGCTCCTGTACTACTTATTAGGTTACCCGTACCAAAAGATGATCCATTACCTCGTACTACTATGCCTTTACTGTAACTAGTATTTGCTGGGAATATGGCGCTGGCTGCGGTAGCGAATACGGATCCGGCCGTAAAATAAGACATATTCGTTCCAGAATTAGTTACTGTTGGGATCCCTGAAAATGTAAAGTTGTTGTTATTGCCGCTATTATCCGTCCATGTAGTTCCAGAGGAATAGTTCTGCATGTCCAAGTTAAACAACAATCCAGTAGTTATTAGGCCACCGAGAGAGCTTTTGTACATGGTCAAATTACCTTGGCCGGAAGTATTAATATAACTTACTCCACTGTTGGGAGAGTTGGTATTTAACCACTGTATAGGCATATTAGCTTATTTGAACAACTCTGTACTGTCTTCCCGATGTGTCTTCTGCTTGGAGAACGTCCGCTTGGGCTTGAGCGTCGGCTTCGTTGTCGTATTCGTAAATAGGGTCGTCTGGGTTCAATCTTGCCACCCAGATCATGTCATTTTGGGGGACAAACTGCATTTGTACTTGGTATATCATAGGTATAAATATTAAGTTAGGCCGAATCGGGATTTTTGTGCGTTGTAGTTTTGTAGGACTTCTGCTTGGGATAGGGCTCTATTATAGAATTGGAAATTAGCAATACTACCCGATGTGTAAAATGGATTGTTGTCATATCCAATTGCTAAACTTCCAGAATTTACTATGATTGGTACGCTAGGAGATGAGTTTGCAGACGCTACGTTTTGGCCATTTAAGTAAGAATATGCTAGAGAACCGGATAATGTAAACCCTGCGTAATTCCAACTTCCCGTTGTTGGATTTCCTGCCAACATTGATATTAGACCACTATTATTACTTCCACTAAATAGTTGTATTCTAAGTAAATTTGCTGGTGTAAATGCAATTCTCCATCCACTAGCTTGTGGAAAATTTGTACCCGATAGTGAACCTGATGGAACTTGAAATTGAGCCCATACTTGGTTAAAAGTTGGAGTTGCTATAGGATTAACCCACATAAAAGCCGATATATTTGGACCCGGTGCTAGAATTGATGAGCTTCCGAAGTTAATTTGCTGTTGTGGTGTGTTATTAGAGAAATAAAAGCTGCCACCATTAGATGTAGTAAATGTAGGAAATACAGAACCACTTAACGTTCCATTTAATCCATTCCCACTCAAATCATTCCATGTAGTAGATCCACTTACGTAGCTATTCCTGTCGGCCGCGTCCAAGGCCAATACGAGTCCGTTTGTTACTATCTTTGCGTTTGAATATTGTACTGCCATATAACTTTATGTTAGGTTGAATCTTGATTTTATTGCGTTGTAGTTTTGTGAGATTTCTGCTTGGGATAGGGCGCGATTGTATATTCTTGCTAAACCCATAGAACCGGTTAGGTATCTTCCACCAAATAAGTATCGTCCTAATAATAAACTAGCCGATGTAATTAATGGAGAAGGCGCCATTGAACCTGCCCCGGTTAAAACTCCATTAATATAGATACTCGCGCTTTGATTTGTATAGTTAAAGGTATTTACATAATGAACCCAAGAACCGGTTATTACAGGTCCTCCGTAAACATCCGTAGGTGTAGGAGTTCCGTAAAAAGAACAATAAATTAAATTACTCCTAACTACAAAGCTATACTGTCCTCCATTAGTCGGACTTTGATTAGAAGATATAAATCCTTGAGCAGACCCAGTTGTTGTATACGCCCAAAACTCGGTTGTAAAGCTGCTGCTGATAAGACTAAAAGATGGCCCTGGGATGTTATTAAATGCTACTGTATTGTTAGTTCCGTTAAAAGTTAGCGCGTTGGTTACAAAGCCAGGATTGTTAGTTAAAGATCCGCTGTTGTTGTTTCCGCTCAAATCATTCCATGTAGTAGATCCACTTACGTAGCTATTACTGTCGCTAGCGTCCAGCTCCAGTACCAAACTAGAGTCTCTTATTACGTACGGTCCTCCTGATACTCCCATGTTATGTTAAATTAAAGCGTGATTTTATTGCGTTGTAGTTTTGAGTGATTTCTGTTGCTGAGAGGGCGCGGTTATATATTCTTGCTAAACCCATAGAACCAGTTAGGTATCCTCCGCCAAATGCGTATCGTCCTAATAATAAACTAGCCGATGTAATTAATGGAGAAGACGCCATTGAACCTGCTCCGCTTAAAACTCCGTTAACATAAATACTCGCGCTTTGATTTGCGTAGTTAAAGGTATTCACGTAATGAACCCAAGAACCGGTTATTACAGGTCCTCCGGAAACATCCGTATATGTAAGAGTTCCGTAAAAAGAACAGATTATAGTAGTGCCTCTTAATATAAAGCTATACTGTCCTCCATTAGTCGAACTTTGATTGGAAGATATTAACCCTTGATTGGACCCAGTTGTTGTTGTATACACCCAAAACTCGGTTGTAAAGCTACTGCTGATAAGACTAAAAGATGGACCGGGAATATTGCTAAAGGTTGCGGTATTAGTGGTACCGTTAAAAGTTAGCGCGTTGTTTACAAAGCCAGGATTGTTAGTTAAAGATCCGCTGTTGTTATTCCCACTTAAATCATTCCACGTGGTAGACCCAGACACATAGCTATTCTGATCGGCAGCATCTAACGATAGTACCAATCCGTTTGTAACTACTTTAGGGCCATTTCCAAAACTCATGTTATATTAGTGTTGCTTGTGATTTAATAGTCCAACCGCTAGTGTTTGTCTGCGCGTTGAACTGCATTTGCGAAGATACTATTGCTATGGACATCGTCACCTGTGCAGTAGAGGAGTTGTCCACCGTCGAGAAGTCCGTGTACTGTACGTTACCGCCGTTCCAAGACGCAATCATTTGCCCCGCTCTACTGTTTGGTCCATTGTACACGGTGTACTGTATCGTAGCCGCTGTAAAGGAACCGGTAGACAATGTAAACAAATTATTGGCTCCAGCGATAGAAGAGTTTACGGTGGAGTAATAAATAGCGCTACCACCGATTCCAAACCCTGTCACTGCGTTGGCGTTGGCGTAAGAAGCCGTTTGTGCCAAAGACGCTGTCAAAGCGTAGGACGAAGAAGCCACCGTACCCAATAAGTAAGAAGCTGTAACCGCGTAGGAAGAAGTTCCAAACAAAGACCCCGTAATGCTTCCGTTGACGTTTAAACTACCGGTTATGATCGTAGACCCGGTCACTATCAAAGATCCGCTAATCAACAGTGTATCGGCGTTGGAAGAGAACACCGTGCCCGTACTTCCGGATACAGAGAAGCTACCTGTCACTCCCAAGCTACCGGTAATTTGAGCAGATCCTGAGTAAGGGAAAGGAGAAACGTAGCCTGCCAAGTAAGAAGCGGTCAAAGCGTAGGAAGATGTACCGAATAAGGAACCGGTGTAACCTCCCAAAGCTATGGAACTTCCCGATATTATTTGAGACCCGGATATTGTTAGAGATCCAGAAAGTAAAGTCGAGCCGGATACTTGTAAAGCTATTTGAGAACCTGACGCGTTGATTTGTAGTCTTGCTCCGTTGTCTGTAAATGTACCTCCGTTTTGTAAAAGCCAGTTGCCTGTGGAGAATACTTGAGCATTTTGAGTATTGTTATTTGTAAATAAAGTATTATTAGAAGCTTTTAATCCAAGTGCACTTCCTGCAGTTATTTGGGCAGAACCACCTGAGCCTATATTTAGACCTCCTGTAGAATTGACGTTTTGTACATAAATGGTAGAAAAGTTAAAGCTGTTTGTACCAATATTATAAACAGCATTTGCATTCGGCATAATAATACCTCCAACTCTCAAAGCTGCACTTGTTGTTCCTGTAAATCCTGTTGTAGCGAAAGTAGGGTTAACATCCAAGCCAACTAACGTTTGGTTATTGGCAGAAGCCGATAATGTAGTGTTTATCAATACTGCACTGCCTCCCGTTGTTGAACCAGAGTTTGGTAAGATACTTCCGCTAATCAATACTAAAGAAGAAGATGGGTTGTTAGCTGGTTGAGATCCTGATGTGTTACCATCGAATACAGAGAAGCCGTTTGAGTAAAAAGATCCTGATGTTCCTGAGCCTGATACCTGAAGACGGTATCCATTATCTGTGAATGTACCTCCATTTTGAATGATCCAGTTACCACTGGAGTACAATCTTGTTATTTCTGTGCCACTTGCGGCAAACCATCTAAAGTACTGTCCTGTGGGTTGAAGATAAAATCTAGCGTCTGTACCGTTAGTAGTCATCCAGTTATTACCAGCCCATCTAATAATACCATTACCACTACCAAGAGCAATAACACCACTGTTCAATTGAAGGTTTCCTGAAGAAGTTATATCGCCGGTCAATTGTATGCTACCGGTAATATTCACAGACCCGGTCATTGTCTGCGTATTGGCAGTCGAGTTACCGAATATGTTTGAGCCAGAAGAGTACTCTACAGAAGAACTGACGGTGCTTACCACCAAGGTCTGCGCTGTAATTGTCCCGGCTACGGTAAAGTTGTTCGCGAATGAAGACGTTTGGGCGTAAGAGGCAGAAACGGCCACCAACGAAGCCGACGCCAAGATTGCGCTTGAAGCAGTATAAGCGTAAGACGAGCTAATAGCCGAACTAGCCGTATAAGCGTAAGAAGCGGATACTGCGATCAAGGAAGCCGAAGCCAAAATCGCCGAACTAGCCGTATAAGAATAAGAAGCGGACACAGCGATCAAAGAAGCAGAAGCGTTGATGGCAGAGCTTGCTGTATACGCGTAGGAAGCAGACACCGCAATCAAAGAGGCAGAAGCCAAAATTGCAGAGCTAGCGGTATAGGCGTAAGAAGCAGAAACAGCTACCAGCGACGCAGAGGCGTTGATGGCCGAGCTCGCAGTGTAAGAGTAAGATGAACTAACGGCCGAAGAGGCAGTGTAAGCGTAGGAAGACGATACAGTGTAAGAAGAGGTACCAAACAAAGATCCGGTGAATCCTGCGCTTGAGTTTAAACTACCTGTCAAAGAGTAGTTACCGGTCAAAGCTTTCGCATTGTTCCATTGAGTTCCAGATCCGTATACCAATAAATCTCCTGCGGTTGGTCCTGAAATTGCAACGTCTGACAAACCTGCCAAAGTATTCGATATAGAAGGCGTGTTACTATTTCCAATACCGTTGATGGATCTAAATAATCCTCCTTGAGTTATGTAAGCAGTAGTTCCGTCGGATAAATTCGCAGAATCTTTTCTTACGATTATGTAACCTATCAATATACCGTTTTGCGCAGTATTGGGAGCTTCCGTAAATACCTCTGTTTGAATAGCGTTTTGTGCGTCTATGGAACTTGCGTAAGTTGCGTTACCGTAGTAAACGATAAAAGCATTGGTCGGAGAATTTGGAATCCAAAACACTCTTTGAATCGACCATTGCTTGTTGGCACCGCTACCAGGAACGGTCGTTAAAACTCCGTTGTTGTTGTACAGCGTTGGGTCTATAAAAGTGTATCCAGCATTTGCAATGCCTGTATCAATTATAGGTGTAGAACCAGAAACGTAGTATCGATAGATCTTACTCGTATTAATTGCTGTGTCTGATACGGTAGAAGGGTGATTTGGGTTGTTTACGTAGTTTGCTCCATCGTTGTAAGCCGTACCCGCAGTTTTAATCAATCCCAATGTAGAACCACTCGCCTGTAAAGTGTGTCCTGATATTTTTAATGGACCAAACGCCCTTAAAAAATCGTCTGTTCTTTGTGTGAATCCGTAAGAAACTTGAGGTGAATTGTAAACTCCAGTAGAAACAGATCCTGATAAATGAAGCACAACACCGATCTCTATGGAATTGTCCCACTGATTCACGTTGTTCGTTCCCCAAGGCACTGTCTGTTGAACAATGTTTCCAGTACCGTCCACACCAACGTAAGTAATTTTGGCAGACCCAGAGTAAGTCAAAGGAGCTGTCAGCGTGTTCCATCTAACGTACTGTACGGTTGGGTACGGATCGGCGCTGGAAGTGGAAGCGTTAAGCGATACGATGATTGCACTACCTGAACTGATGCTAAACGTAGTAGAACCGATAGTAGAGCTAATAACACCGCCTGATAAAAGACCCGTATATAAATTGGACTCTATCCATCTTAAACGAGTTGTATTGGAGTATCCGTTACCGTTTTGACTAAAGTATAAATCCTGAGTGGACCCTGATACGTAAATGTAAGAAGCCGATATGCTGGTGTTTATGTTGGTAGTAACGGGCAAATACCTAGTGTAGCCGGTCTGATTAAGATCTCCATAGATGCTAACCGTAGGATTTGGTTGCCCTAAAGATCCGGATATAATGATACTTCCGGACAACAAGCTGTTACCAAGGTTAGTAGTCGACCCGGTCACTGTCAAACTACCGCTGATAATAACCGCCTGATTAAGTTGGGTTACGTAAGACGCTGTTTGAGCCACAGAAGAACTGATGGCAGAGCTAGCGGTATAAGAGTAAGAAGCGGACACTGTAATCAAAGAAGCCGAAGCGTTGATGGCAGAGCTAGCGGTATACGAGTAAGAAGCCGAAGTAGCGATTAATGAAGCAGAAGCTACGATTGCGCTTGACGCTGTGTAAGCGTAAGAAGCGGATATAGCTTGAGACGCAGTACCGAATAGAGAACCTGTATAAACTCCGTAAAAAGATCCCGTAAAAGATCCTGTACCAGAATAAGCAACGCTAGAGCTATTCGCAAAAGACGCACTAATAGCCGAAGACGCAGTGTAAGCGTAAGACGAGCTCAATACTGACATCGAGCTAGTTTGGTTGGAAGTAATTACAGGGTTGTTATTGACCGTCAAGCTACCGGTAATGTTCACAGATCCGGTCATCGTTTGAGTGTTGCTCAAAGAGTTACCGAATATGTTTGATCCTGAAGAATACTCCACAGAAGAGCTGATCGTACTTACCACCAAAGTTTGAGCGGTAAGAGTGTTGGCTACGGTAAAGTTGTTCGCGAAAGAAGAAGTCTGTGCGTAAGAAGCAGAAATCGCAGAGCTAGCGGTATAAGCGTAAGAAGCCGACGTAGCAATTAATGAAGCCGAAGCGTTGATTGCAGAGCTAGCCGTGTAAGCATAAGACGAGCTAATAGCGGATGACGCAGTGTAAGCGTAGGAAGCCGATATTGCGGTCAAAGAAGCCGACGCTGAAATTGCGCTTGAAGCCGTGTAAGCGTAAGAAGCAGAAACGGCGATCAAGGAAGCCGATGCCACTATCGCAGAGCTTGCTGTGTAAGCGTAGGACGCAGAGGTAGCAATTAAAGAAGCAGATGCCAAGATTGCCGAACTAGCTGTGTACGCGTAAGATGCAGAGGTAGCGATCAATGACGCAGAAGCCAAAATAGCAGAACTAGCTGTGTAAGCGTAGGAAGCCGATACTGCGATCAAAGAAGCAGACGCGTTGATAGCAGAACTAGCCGTGTAAGAGTAGGACGAAGATACAGTGTAAGACCCAGAGACAGCGTAAGAAGAACTTATCGCCCTTGAAGCCGTACCGAACAAACTACCCGTAACTCCACCGTAGGCGAATATACTTCCAGTCACTCCCAAGCTACTGCTGATGTAAGCGTTGTTGTCTGGAGCCAAAGACAGGATAGGATTGTGATCTCCACCTTGACCGTTAAAGAAGTACGTGGATCTACCGGTAGTATAGTTACCTATGTAGAAGTCGTTACCAACGTTGTACAAGTAACCGTCGTTTGCGAAACCAGGTCCTGCGCCAATGTTACCGTTGTAGTTTTGTCCGTTTATACCAAGGTCAACGTAGTAGTTGTTCTCGCTACCGTTGTTTGCTGTAGCTACGATGTCCGAAGATACTATGTTACCGTTGTTGGTGTTCTGTATGTTTAGCTGTAAGTAGTTGTTTAGGTTACCTTTACCGCTGATTACGTTGTAAGAAGAAGTCGAAGGCTGCCACACGTACAAAGCTTCTGGAGCCGTTGAAGTGTAACCGGTTTGATTGATCACTACAGTGGAAGCCGTCTGGTATATCGAGCTAGCGCTAAGTTGAGTTGATCCTGACCACAAAGCTATGTAATTCGGTGCTCCTCCTTGAACGTTAGATGCAGTGGCCGCTAACTGTGTATAAGAAGAACTGATGGCGCTTGATGCAGTATAAGAATAAGAAGCCGAAGTAGCTTGAGACGATGTACCGAATAAAGATCCTGTGTGAACTCCAACGAAAGATCCTGTAAAAGATCCTGTACCTGAATAGGCTACGCTTGAACTATTTGCAAAAGAAGAACTAATTGCACTAGAAGCGGTGTAAGAATAGGACGCAGATGTTGCTATTAGAGAAGCTGATGCTAAAATTGCAGAGCTAGCTGTGTAAGAATAAGAAGCCGAAGTAGCGATTAATGACGCAGAAGCAACAATGGCGCTTGAAGCCGTATAAGCGTAAGAAGCCGAAGTTACAGTTAAAGATGCTGTCTGATTTGCTAATATTACTGGGATGTTATTAACGCTCAATGAACCTGTAATACTAACCGATCCAGTAAGTACTTGAGTGTTGGATAAAGAGTTACCGAACACGTTAGATCCTGATGAGTATTCTTGAGACGCAGTAATAGTTTGAACTACTAAGTTTTGAGCCGTTAAAGTTCCTGTAACCACTATGTTAGAAGCGGTAAAATTATTTGCGAACGATGCTGTTTGAGCGTAAGAAGCAGAGTAAGATTGAATTGCAGAACTCGCAGTATATGCGTAAGAAGCCGAAGTAGCGATTAAGGACGCAGAAGCAACAATGGCGCTTGACGCCGTGTAAGAATAGGACGCCGAAGTTGCGATCAAAGAAGCCGATGCCAAAATAGCAGAGCTTGCAGTGTAAGCGTAAGAAGCAGAAATAGCTACCAGAGAAGCAGAGGCGTTGATGGCCGAGCTCGCTGTATAAGCGTAAGATGAACTAATAGCACTTGACGCAGTGTAAGCATAAGAAGCAGAAACAGCGTTTGTAACACTACCGCTAATTACACCGTTTATGCTACCGCTAAAGGTACCGAAAAAGGATCCGGTAAAAGAGCCAGTTAAAGGATATCCGAGTTGTTTGCTTCTTACGTATGACATGGTTATGCGAATTTACCGATTGCGTATATTGTATCTTGTGAATCGAAACTAAATCCTAGAGACCCTGTATTAACTGTCAAAGTACTTGTGTTGTTTAAGTTGTCGACGAAATTGGTCACAGCGCCTGGGTCTATCAAGGTAGTGTTAACGAAGAACGTAAAGTTGTTCCTTGAATTGGCCGGGAAAGAACTTGGTGGAATCGCCCAACCGCTTGCAAAAGTCGCAGTGTTTGCGGTAACGCTAGAAGCCACGATTTGCTTGGTGTTCAATAAATACGCCAAAGCATTGGAGTCGATACCGCTGTTGTTGATTATCGATACGTTTATAGAATCGTTGGCAGCTATGGCCGCTATAGTTCTTGATGTAGGTTTGTTCATATTTGCTACTTGTTGTTCTGGTGAGGACGCCACTTCCAAGCCAAAGGATATGTTAGAAATACCGTATACTCTGTTTCCTGCAGCAACTTTAGCGTTGATAGAATCTGGAATCAAGTATCCGTTTAATTTTAGTGTGAATTGATTTCTTACCGATCTGTCCGTACCGATGTTGTACTGTAAGGTCTCATCGAAGCTATCTATTTCGGTATAAAATAGGAACTTATTGGGGTTACCCCAGTAGCTCCTGGACGCAAAGTTAAGCGATTCAATAAGTTTATCCATCTGCTCGACAAAGTAAGTCCAGACGATGCAGGAATACGTAACAGTAACGTAATCAGGAGTTACGGATACAATGTACTTTTTGGATGGAACCCTAGAGTTCAGTACGTTAAAATTGGAGTACACGTTTCTTCTATCGTACCCGCCTTCGAAGTATTGTAAGTTGTGAGCTTGATTACCGTCCAATTTAAAACCGAGATTTTTGTTCTGTTCGATACCCGTTCTTCTAAAGAAAAGCATAGGCGCCATCATCTTACCGTTTCTGTCCCTTAGATAACCGTCCAATTGGATGTCCTTCCAGTTTTCTTGGTTACCGTAAAGTACCGGCACCTCTACCCTCGCCCCGTTTTGTGTAACGTTTAGCTTTAATACGTTGTCGAAATAATACTTTAAAGCCTCGTCGAAGTCCTTGATACCTATAGAGAAGTCCTTGTCCAAATCTTTCTTCACGCTTACTTCCAAAGCACGATTTGTCTCTGGTTGACCAAGCTTTTGTGGCTGAGAGAAAACCGCATTAGGATCTCCTTGGTTCGGCGTGTAAGGCAGTACCAATTTGTCCATGAACTCTTTTCTGTTCTTAGGTCTGGTTACTTGATTGGCCATTTATTAAGTTCTTTGTATTTGTATACCAAGTCTATCAGGACTAGTGTAATGCGTTTTTAATATGATTGAGAAAGAAGAACCGAAGTTATTTAATCCATCGGAGTAAGCGTAATTACTGTCTTTACCCAATATCAACTGATTTTCGTTAACGTTGTCCACTTCGAAGTACAGCTCGTTATACATAACAACGTCTCCTACTTCAGGCACTATATTAGCGTTAATTAGATGATCCTTAAAGAATCTAAATGTTACGTCTCTTTGATTGTCGGTAGATTGATCGTTCCAGTCTTCGAAGTTAAAGTCTCCGCGTTCTATCAACGTCCACAATAAAATAGGCCCAATGTATTGCTTGTCCATAGCTTCTCCGTATACGTTTGGAGGAGTGTCAGACAGCATGACTTTGTAGTAACCAACTTGCTGACTGGCTACGTTCTCGACAAACTCTTTGGTTATGCCTTTGAATACGTTTATGTCTCTTAATGAACCGAATATTGCCATATTATCCTATATAAATAAATAAAGGTACTTGATTTAGAGTGTTCGACATGGATTCGTTCTCGGATTGTTTTCTTTCCAATTGAGACTTTCTGGTCATGTCCTCTAGGTCCTGTCTTAATTTTTCTCTCAAAGAAGTTTGAGCGTCCTTCGCTTTGCTGATTAGGTCCGCTCCGTTAAGAGTGACTTCTGAGCCAGGTATTGCGACCGTTTGATACTTACCTCTAATCAATCCAAGTAACTCTGACGCTAAAGCTAAAGTGTACTCGTAGATCCACTGTTTACCAGGTTGATTGATTTGAGAATAAGTCATTGTAGAATACGGAACGTTAGAAGGGTTGGTAATCAAACCTTGGTTAGATCCGTAAGGACTGTTCTTTGATACGCTAGAATAATCGCTCTTTAAGGAATACTCGAACCAGACTATCAATCCGTTAACGTCAGGCGTAGGGAATAATTTTAATTGGTTGTTTGTCAATTCGAAAGTATATTTGGACACGCGAACTTCGTTAGACATTTCTATCTCTTGAATTCTTTGAATGTCCCAATAAACCGGGAACAATTGGAAGTTAAGACCAGGCGAGTAACTTGCCCATCCAAAATTCTCTGTAGCTCCTTGATAATTTATAGATCCTCCGATGAATGGATCGTAGTATTGATTGATTGCAGGTGGAGATTCGTAAAATATTCTCTGTATGATCAATCTATCTCCCGAACCTGAGGTTATGATTCCGTTTTGTATCGCCCAGGCTTGCATGTCGTAAGATTGTTGACTAGCAGTCAAGGCCAAAGAAGCGCTGTACCAAGTCATTAAACCTCCAACACCAACGTAAGATCCGAAGTTATCCGCAATGTTAACAACAGAATTGATAGTCGGTACCACCAATTGATTGTTTAGGAAAGAAGAAGTTGTAGCGCCTTCCAAAGAAAAGTAGTTGTCCTTTATCTTTGATTGGTAAACTTCTTCCGAGTAAATTGAAACAGCTTCCTCAAAGCAGGCGTAGATTTGCGTGTCCTGAAGTTCTACTTCCATTACCGGGTATCCTAGCTTAGTAGCAACGTAATTGGCCACCTTTGGACCATCGGATTGGAATTTTGCGTCCCCATCGTAAAGTCCGAATGGAGTATTTCCGGCTATAGGTTGTGCTGAACCAGTATATATGATTGGATTTGCCATTAATCAGACAGTTGTTTGTATATTTCTAAAAGAGGCTCCACAATTGGATCTCTATGATTTGTTTTTAGCGTAACAACTTCGAAACCTGGTATGTCTTTAAAATGAGTGCAGATGAAATGAAAGCCCGAATCTTTCTTGTTTTTTAAATCCACTTGAGCGCTATCACCGCACAAAATCATTTTAGTTCCTATGCAAATTCTACCCAATAATAACTCCATCTGTCTGTGAGTTATGTTCTGACCTTCGTCTACTACAACACAACAGTCGCTTAAATTTCTACCCCTCATGAAAGCCAAAGGAATTACCTCGATCTTTCCGTTTTCTAACTCTTTGTCGATCTTTTCCTTGTTGTACAACCTATACATGTTATCGTATATAGCTGCGGTATAAGGAGCCAATTTTTCCTCTTTTGAACCAGGTAAAAAACCGATCTCCTCTCCTGAAGTTACGGCAGGTCTGGTTAAAATGATTCTCTCGACTTCTTTCTTGAATAAAAGATCTAACGCAACTTGAGCAGCTACTAAGGATTTACCGGACCCGGCTTGACCTTTAACAACCGTTATCTTGTTGTCCATTATGATCTGCTTGGCCAACTTTTGCTCTTCGTTCAATTGGATATTGAACTTTATCTGTCCTTTTATCCTCTTTTTTTGTGCTTCTGTTTCCATATTTGTATAACTCATTTAGGTATAAATATGACGTAAAAGCTTATGTTTAAGCATAAAAAAACCCAACCGAAGTTGGGTTTTCTTTTTGGGTATTGCTAATTAAGATTAAACAATGTTTAAATCCGCAACTTGAACACCACCATAGAATTCTGGACGAATCATTGTCATTGCGTAACGAGTCATGATACCCTTTCTTGGAGTGAAAGTGGTAGGATCGTAGATCAATGGAGTCATGATCAATGGAACATATGGAGAGTATACAGCACCGCACTCTAAGAATTGGTTACCTCTGAATCCTAATAGGATGAAGTTTTCCAACATATAAGGGTTTTTGTACACTTTGTAACGGCTGTTCAAACTACCGATCTTTTGTACACCGAATGCATATTTCATTGTGTCAGCTGCACCGTCTGTATCAGCAGCAAATCCTGGGATTGATTCCAAAATTGTTGCAACAGCTGGAGAAACTACCATGAAGTTAGCACCGCCACGTAAAGTACGTTGGTGGATTAAGTTAGATACTTTTTGTAATTTGATACCGATTGTTTGGAACCAAGTCATTTGGTTATAATAAGCTCCTGCAGTGTTAGACTGGAAGAAAGTATTAGTTGGGTCGATTTGGTTACCGATTTTAGCTGACCACTGTAATACAGTAGGAGCATTTTGGATTAACATATCCAAGATTTCTAAGTCGATCTCTAAAGAGATGTACTCAGATAATAAACCTGTTAACTCAGCCTCAGCATCTAAGCTATGGTAAGCATTCAAGTCTTGAGCAAATTCTGGAGTCCATTGTGCTTTTAACTTACGAGTTTTAGCAGAGATGGTTTGAGACTTCATTTGCACGTTAACTTCTGGGATATAGATCTGAGAAGGACTATATGCGTTTGGCACAGATAAACCTTGAGTAGATGTTCTATCTTCGAAATCACCTCTTGCGTTGAAATCAGTCATCTTGTTGTAGTACAACGTAGTTGTAGCAGATGCAGTGATTTGGTTAGCTTGAGCAGCAGTTAAAGAACCAGTAACTACGAAAGTTAAAATGTCAGTACCACCTTGTGCAGGTAAGCCTGTGTACTTAGTGAACTGATTTAAAGTTGTAGGAACTGTGATTGCAGATCCAGATACTAATTCGAAAGCTCTTACACCGTTGTAATTGATATTAGGTAAAGTGATAGAAGCGTTAGGAATAGTAACAGTGAAAATCTGACCAGCAGCTAAAGACGCACTGTAAGTAGCATCGAAGTTGATAGCAGAAAAAGGAACAGCAGATGCAGAAGCGATAGCAGATGCACTAACTGAAGCAGAGAACGCGTTCAATGAATAGTTAAATGTACCAGCACCGTATAAAGCACCACTTGCAGCGTTACCGAAGTTAGCTGTTTGTTGACCGTATACTGAAGTACCGTTGTTGAATCCGAATGGAGAAGATTGTCCATTAGCACCACCATATTGGAAGTCTAAATAGAATACTAAACCAGCAGGTAAGTTCATTGGTTGTACGCTTACGAATTCTTTCGCAGCGATTTGACCAAAGATTTTACGAACTAAAGGTAAAGCAACACCAGCCCATTGTTCACCATTACCTGGTGTGAATGTAGCACCGTTTGCAGCAGATACGTTACCATTTGTTTGAGAAGATTCCACGATTAATTGTTTCGCTTGACTCTCTAAGATAATCGCCATGTTAGCGCGATCGTAGTCTTGCAAGCCTTCTAAAAGACCTGACTTTGCCCATTTTTTAGCTAAACGTTGAGCTACAGTAAACTGAGCTTGTTGAGCGTTTTGAGCAGACTCGTTTAGTAAATTTTGTACTAAGTTTGCCATGATTGTTATTTAATTTTTTATTTTTATTTATTTGATACCTGCTAATTTTTGCATTCTAGCAACAAAAGGATCAGCCTCTGTGATATTTTGTTTAGGCGCAATTCCAGCTGGTTTTGAAGCGTAACCGTTATAGCTTTCTCTAAGTTGTTTCTTAGGAGCTGAGATAGATTCGTTTAATGTAGCAAAAATATTTTTAACTTCTTTTACATTTGCAGCTCTATCAAAAGCATTTACAACTCTTACTTTTTGAGATTCAGTCAAAGATTTAGCTTTGAAGATTTTATTCATGTAAAGTAATTTAGCATTCAAAAGGTTAACTTCGTTCAAAGAACTTTTCATTTCTTCGATAGCTTTTTTAGCCTCTTCCATTTCTTTTTTGTGCTTCTTTTCTTCCATCTTGTGCTTACGCTCTTCCATGTGCTTCTTCTCTTCCATCTTGTGATGACGAGATTCTTCATGGCGGTGACGGCCTTCTTCGTGTCTGTGACGTCTTTCTTCCAAATCTTCTTCTAAGTCTTCTTCAAGCTCTTCTTCAGATTCTTCTCCTAAAATTTCGTCTAAATCAACATCAGCGTCGTCTTCAGCACCTTCCATACCTTCTTCACCAGCGATAAATGGAGCTAAAGCTTGTTTAAGTTGACCGAAAGTTAAAACGATTTCTTCGTCGTCTTCGCCTTCCATGTCTTCTTCACCGCCTTCCTCTTCTTCTTCGCCTTCTTCTTCCTCATCGTCTTCTTCAAGATCATGATCGTAGCCTTCCTCTTCTTCCTCTTCTTCTTCGTCGTCCTCTTCTAAGTGATGACCTTCTTCTTCCTCTTCGTAATCTTCGTCCATTTCTTCTAATTCACCAAGGATTTCTTCTAAAGATGTTTCGTCTAACTCTTCGTTTTCTTCAAGATCCTCTTCCAACTCTTCGTTTTCTTCAAGGTCTTCTTCTAACTCTTCGTTTTCCTCAAGATCTTCTTCAAGTTCTTTGTGGTGACGTTTTTCTTCCATCTTTTTCTTTTTGCGCTCTTCCATCTTGTGATGGCGAGATTCTTCCATTTCTTCAGATTCTTCTAAGTCTTCTTCCAACTCTTCGTTCTCTTCTAAATCTTCGTCCATTTGGTATTTAGATTTAGGAGCTTTTTTAGTGTAAGCGTCATCTTGCTTTCTGTTTTTAGCACCTTTGTGACCTCCGATTGGCTCGTGAGATTCTTCTAAGTCTTCTTCAAGTTCTTCTCTTAAAGATCTTTTAACCATTGCTTCTACTTGAGGAGCGAATGTTTCTTGCAATGTTGCTTTTGCGTTGGCGATTGCGCTAGCTCTTAATGCCTTTGCGTCAGCGATTGCTTGTTTGTACAAGTCTTGCATGATTGTAAATTGTTTTTTGATTCCGATTGCTTATTGTAATTGAAGCAATATGTGTATGTTATACGAGTAGCGTTATATTAGATTGTAGAATAACGCATATACGAATAAATATAGCTATTTTCTCGAAAATATGATTTTACCGAAAAAATTTTTAGTTAATGCAGCAAACACCGCTCACTGAACAGATAATGTCTGAGATCATTCTGTTGGCTTTCGCGTACTTGTCTTCCAATTTAACCGTTCTGTCGTAAGATTCTTGTAAACCTCTACTTCCTACTGGTTTCATGTAGGCTCCGTAAGTTGATGGTGTGGAAACGAAGTCCCAGCAGATCAGGTCAAGATCGTCTTCGACCTTAACAATACCTTCACCGATAGAAGTAACTGATCCCATAGCTCTCGATGAGATCCCTACGGTTATATTATTCTCAAATAGTTGCTTTAAGATGTTTCCTGAAGGAGTTGGAAGTATTTCGATCTTACCATAAAGGTCTTTTCCTTGCCACCAAAGCTCGGTAATGTTGTGGCTAACGTTTTTTAGGTTGATAACCGAAGTATCGGGGTGATCCAATTCGCCCAAAGCTCTGTTTTCTTTGATTGGGCCTGCGATGTATTTCTCTACTTGTCTTTCTAGGATTTCGTAAGGATAGATTCTCTTGTTAGCGTTTGGCTTATCGCTAGCCTGTACTTGACCAACAACTACCATGTTGCCATTACGATTCTTAACTCCCTCGTGTAAAGAAGTGATCGGATTAAATAACGCGTGCTCTATTAATAGTTGTTTGCCCATTATTGTTTGTATGTTATAAACGGTTTCTTTTGTTGTTTCAATTTCTGCTGAGTGATTTTATCGTCTACAGAAACTTGAGGAACTCCAGATTGAGGTTGATTTTCGTCTTCCTCGATTGTCTTTCTCTTCTTTTTGCTCTCTCCAAGGTTCTTTTTGGATACCTCTTTAAGTTTATTGAACAATTCTTTAAGTTTGTCTTCTTTTTTCACTTTGGGCTCTTTTACTTCTTCTACTTCTGACTTTATTGGGGTCAATCCGTCTATATTTACGCCTTGATAGAACATTCCGGTTGAAGCTTTGATTAGGGCTTCGATTTTACCGTATTTGTCTTTCTTAAAACCGTCGATTCTAACTTTGTTTCCTCTTTCGTCCTTTACTTCTTCTCCAGTCTTAAAAGCGTGGCCTTGATTATTAAATACCGGCTCTTTTATAGCTTCTTTGTGTTCTTCTACTCTTCCTCCCATTTCGTGCTCAATGACATTTATTTGTCTTGAGATTTGTAACGGTTGTCCTTGTTGGTCGGTTACTTCCAATTCTAAGTATAAAGTACCTCCCTTAATATCTTTTACAGTTCCAGATTCGCAGCCAAATGCTTTTCTATCTTTTTCAGGTAATGGAACAGATTGCCCTATACCGAATCTATGATGAGTGTCCTCTGTTAACTTAACTTTTTTTTTAAATAGATTGCTGAATAAGCTTTCTACGATCTTCTCTTTTTTGGTTTCTGGCATTATTTCCGTAATACCTTTTGCCTTTTTAGCGTGGTAAGTCAACTCTTTAACACCCTTTGGTTTGCCTTTCTTATTTTCTGTCTTTGGTGCGCGTTGACCTTTTAAAGTCTCTTGTCCTTTGATTTTTGTCATTGGCTGACCTTCGTGCTTTAATCCCTTGCTCACTGGTTCCATTTGAAGCTTAGCATCTTTCTTTTCGATATCTTTGGAGTTCATGAATTCCTCCTCTCTATAAGCCATTGGATGCGCTGCCATTTTTCTAGCAACTTTCTCTCTAATTTTAATGTAAGTAGGCTCGTCAAAATTACGATCTCCTAACTTGTTTAACTCTGCGTACATTGCTCTTTTAAATCTATACGGATTCAATTTGTCAATGATTGCGATCACTTCTTTGTCGTCTTTTGCCCATTCCTGAATAATGCTCTTGTTTTTAAGCATTTGCTCAGCATCTTTGAAAGACGTTAAGTTCGTGATAAAAGGCAGGTTGTTATCTCTACGTACTTCGTACAAGAATTTAGATTCTGTGATCTTGCCTTCCTTTAATTGTTTGTATAAATCTACTGTTGTCATACTGATAAATATTTAACTATCGTCCTTGGCCTCTGTAGACCTTTGGTTTTGGACTGTGTTTGTTGTAACTCTTCTTTCCGCCCTCTTGACCTGCTTTTCTTTTTCCGAAAACTAATTTCTCACTGCTTCCGGTAACTTTTGGTTTTGCCATGTTATATTAATCTTTAAAGCCTTTAAAATCAGCAGGTAGTTTCATTCCTTGAAGTCCAAGCTTGATGCCAGCTTGAATCATGTCCCATTTAGTAAAACCATATTTTTTCATTAAATCGTTTGCCTCTTGCGCTCCAATTTTTTGAGTTATCAATAATCTCATTATTTTTTCCGCGCTAGGTTTAAAACCACCAAATATTTTAAATTGTTCATCTGAAATTTCTTGTGGAGTTACATCTGCTTCTTCGATACTTTTGTCTATTTCAGATTCTTTAATAATGCCAGCCAACTGCTGCATTCTTTTTGTTTCGTTAAGTTGCGTTTTCATTATTTTTTATTTTAAATTTTTTACCTTTTTGTAAATTTCTGCTAGTTGCTTTTCTAACTTATTCACAACCTTACCAGTTCTTGGACTATAATCCTCTTCCAATTCCATTCTCATGTTGGTTGAGTATTCCATTAACCTGTTTATTTCGTGTAACTTTTGGTTTTGCCATTAATGTAAACTTTTTATTTTTTTATAAGCTTCAGCAACCTTTGTTTTTAGTTTTTCTATTGATTTCTTTGTGTGAGACTTAGCTTCGTAGTATGGTCCGTTTGGAAATTCTTCTTTTAATCTAGCCGAGTAGTCCAATATCTTGTTCGCCTCGTCTAGTTTCTTTCTTACTAGCTTAATAGCCTCGTTGTATTGTTGATTTTCGTCCCTAGTTTTAGTCTCTTTCTTGAATCTATTGTAGTTTTCGAATAATTCTTTGTATATAAAGCCTCCCTTAGTTGGTCTGTTGGGTATTTTAGGCGCTGCAGTCCATCCCCATTTGTCTTTAACGTAATTCTTAGCTTTACCGGCTACCAATTTGGGCTCAACGTCCTTTGGATCTTTTGTCTTCTTTTCTTGAACCGTAGTTTGAGTGCCTTGGTATCTTTGAGAGTAGTCTTTTGACTCTTTCTTTGTCTTTTTAGTGTAAGGACCTGCGTATTTTTTCTTTGGAACGTCCAAACCTGGAGCGTATTGTTCTCCGGTACCCGCTGTAAAACTTGCGCCGGTACTAGTTGCTGTGCCAAAGTCCTCTTTCAACGCGCCTTGCTTGGGTTCGTATCCCAAAGTAGTGTCAGGTCTCATTTCGTTCTTTATCTCTATGTAGTCCATAGGTTTGCGAATGTATTGAGATGCTTGGTCTACGAATGCGTCGAAATCCTCGTTCTTCATTACGTAATAACCAGATCCTGATGCGTCTATCGGTCTAAATTTCTTCTTGTAATCGTTGTTCAATAAAGTAACTAAGCCTTCGTTGCTAAGAGAGAAAACAACGTCTGGATGTTGGTCTTCGGACAACATTTTTTGCGTCATGAATTGAAGTGACCAGGCTTTTTTCATTACTTAACTGATTTTAATTCGTCTATTAAATCGTAGTATTGTAAGATGCTAGTGATAGTTTCGTCCTTAACTCCAATGTTTTCTTTGATTGGTGATATTAGCTTAATTACCTCGTTTAATTTGATCGAAATTACTGGACTTTCTACTGTTTTGGATAAAGAGATCAATTCTTTCTTGATAGAAGACAATCTTTTGTTCAAAGACTCTTTTAGTGTAGTTGTGTCGGAAATGCTGGCGATGTATTCTTTTAATAGTCCCTTTTGCTTAGAAGAAAGAGTTCCGTATTTGTCGTTAAATTTCTCTACCAAGATTTTGTAGGTCATTAATCTGATCTCCTTGTCTTCCTTCATTAGCTCTTCTACCAAAGAAGCCGGAACTTTCTTGTTCTTGATGTCTTCTTTGCTGATTCTTTCCAATAATGTGATTTTATTGGCAACAAGCTGTTTGGTATCCGCTTGTTTTGAATGTTGAGACTCAAATATTGTGTATATTGAAGCGTAGCATTTGTAATTGTCAACTTTGGCCTTAAAAAACTCCTCTAGTCTGTAGCTTCTTTTGATTTCTTTGATTAAGTTATATTTTAATCTGTTCGTAGTTTCGAAATCGATCTTTTTGTACTGATCCACTACTGTAGAGATAAGTACTTCTGCCTTTGATTCGGTCAATTTTTTACTAGTGACTAAACTATTGTACAAGTTGTACTCTTTACCAAGATCCGTATTGGTAAAGTACTTCTTAAG
>Ga0007828_1000137_pt1 | contig 20840 bp, 37 predicted proteins | sample CryBogCBE16Oct07_FD_71232 | JGI IMG/M metagenome (GOLD analysis project Ga0007828, IMG submission 71232) | Freshwater microbial communities from Crystal Bog, Wisconsin, USA - CBE16Oct07 | ecosystem: Environmental > Aquatic > Freshwater > Lake | place: Crystal Bog, Wisconsin, USA | collected...
TCTACACAGATGCGGGCGGAAACCCAATCAACGGTGGCGAAATTAACGAATACGGCCTACAAGCTGCTTACAGTTTGCTAGGCGTAAGTTCACAGGCTTATGTGGTAAGATCTCTCTGACTGGTGATCAGGTAAACTGTGCCAGCGTTAGCAGCTTGAGTGCCTACTGCAACTGTACCCGATGGATTAGTTTTATCTTGTGCCGAAGCAACAAAAATTAGAGGTACAGTTCCTGGTGCAGCTGGAGTATAGAAGCTTTCATCTACTACTGTAACTGATACGCCTGGTGATTGTAATGTGGCCATTAGTATTTCTCCCAAATATGGTTTCGTTGTCAGTATTTAGTGCCGTTGGTAAAAAATATACCAGTTAAATACAATGAAAGGGAACCAAAAAGGGCTTAAATGCGAACTCTATGTAAAATATGTGGTACTCGACCCGTGGCAATCAACTATCATCGAGATGGGAGGACGTTTTATCGTACCAAGTGTGATCACTGCGGTCGCAAAAGAAAAACTGGAAAACCTTTGTGGTACCAGTCCGGATACAGAATGAAATGTAAATGTGATAAATGTGGATTCGAAAGCCGGTATCCACAACAGTTTAACGTCTTTTATTTAGACGGAGAACCATCAAATTGTCATATTACTAATTTAAAAACAGTATGCGCTAATTGTCAACGCATACTGCATATTCTTAGACTTCCGTGGCGTCAGGGAGACCTAGTACCTGACTTCTAATCTGACGGTGAAGATCATCAATTGATCCGTCATTGTCTAAATGAACATCATACTCAAAACCGACACTAGAATATTCGCTAGCATGGACATTTCGTTCATTGAGAATTTCTAAACACCGAGATTTTATTGCTTCGTCTTCGGTATTGTTTAACACAGCAGCAAACTCTAACCAGGTCGGATCCGTACCTCGATGTGTTCGAACAGTGATGCCGCCTGCATTTTTAATTGCTATCATTTCGTTGATAAACCGACAGTCTGTGATAACAATGTCGTCTTTGACATTAAGAAGTTTTCGTTCGACTGATGCTACCCAAATTTCGTCGTGAAATCCTCGGCGAGCAACTTCTGTTCCCCATTGCTGTAGAACCCAACGAGGAGTGAGATCGGGAATGTTTAATCGAGTTGCCCACCATTCGTCAACTTGCTCACGCCATTCTCGGCTGTGCTTAGTTGACCCTTCGAGAAGATCTCTATCCCATCCGAATATAACAGAGATTGCATCTTTAAGAGATGCCCCGAAGCTCATGCGCTTAAAACCGTGTACTGTGCAGAGATAGTCTGCGGCAGTGTCTTTGCCTGATCCAATCAGGCCAGAAATTCCTATAATCATGTTTGCATTATACATGATTAAGAATCAACGGTCAATTACTTTTTTGTTTTCTTTTGCCAATCTGCAACAGGACTTGTTTTACCTGTGGATTCGTGCTCTGTAGAATACCGAGCAGTTATTCTTTTACCTTTAATGCCCATTTTCTTGCCAGCTGCATTTAAAATTGTGTCGTCTGCATTGCTATATGATAGAGTAGCAAACTGACCGCCGACAGGACCTTCGTGATGTGTGTCTGCTTCAAAATCAGGTGCACCTGCAATCATCATTCCGAATCTCAATGCTTTGTATGGATCGTTGTTATTGTTAACATCATTCCAGGTGGTTAGGTTAGGCAGGGCACCTTTGGCACTGTGCGAAAGTTCGTGCTTAGATTCAAAAAGTTCTCTAATTTTCATCGGTTATCCTACAACAAACCACATTGGTTTGCCACCTTCCGAATAATTAATCAATTCAGTTTCTAATCGTTCAATAGCAGCTTCGCCTTCTTGTTTAAGAGCATCGCCGTTGAGTGTAGTTCCGCCCTGCGGACTAGCAATCTGAGAAAACATCGAACGTGCTTGTCCTAGGATAATTTTCGATTGTGCAAGTGCATAATCCTTGAGCCAAATGCCTGCATATGGATCGTTGAGCAGAACAAAGTCTGGTTTGTAGTTATAGCACCAAATTAATAGAGTTTCTTCGCCTCTAGGTCTTTGTTGAACCACTAGCTTCTTGGTGCTAGGGTTCCAAGTAAACATAATGTAACTACCGAACATCTTACCAACTAATTTTTGATAAGAAGCAAACGCATAGTAAGTAGCTAATCCGCCCATGTTGCTAGAACTTAGTAGATAGGTATTTGAATAAGCCAAGTTAAATGGTTCAAATAATGAACCTGTATCTCCACCACCTGTTCTAGAACCAATCGATCGGCGAAATACATCTCGCACTTCGATAACATCTTGGCTTAGTGTATATTCGTTGGTATCTTGTTCCATTGTAAGGAACGCCCAACTTTCCTCTACAGCATTTGATGATCGTTGACGATATTTGGCAAATGCTTTATCAATAGCGGTATTGTAGTGAACTGGATCTAGTTCAACGTCAATCATACCGTCACCTAGCATAGCCTTGATGTAATCAACTATAGGTTGGCGTGCTTGTTCAATTGTGCTCATACAATTATTTAGCTAAATAGGAGTATGCCAAGACTATCAATGTACCGGCCCGAGAAGGGAAATAATTTTAGATATATCGATCGTATGATCGAACAACAGTTTCAGATTGGTGGTACTGATGTTTTTGTACACAAGTACCTTGGCCCTGTTGAGCCATCAGCGGGCGATGCATCTCCAGGAGTTCCTAATCAAAGCAATCCCCTCGGCGAACTTGGAATTCAAGATGTGATACTAATGGAAAACCGGGATCGCAGTTATGATCCTAATGTATTCGTAATGCGAGGAATTTATACTATGCAGGACTTAGATTTTAATCTAAGTCAGTTTGGTATAATGTTGAATAATGATAACATTTTTATTCATTTCCATCTAAGAAATTGTGTAGATACCATTGAACGTAAACTTATGTCAGGTGATGTTATCGAATTGCCTCACTTAAAGGATGAATACACCCTAGATGACGCTATGGTTGCTCTTAAAAGATTTTATGTAGTACAAGATGTGACTCGTGCTGCTAACGGATATAGCCCGACTTGGCATCCTCACTTATTGCGTGTTAAATGTGTACCTTTAGTTGATAGTCAAGAATACAGTCAGATACTAGGTGCTGATGCAGGCGCAGGTGACGGTTCGACTCTGAGAGATCTCATCTCAACGTATAATACCAGCATTGAAATCAACAATTCAATTATTGCACAAGCAGAAGCAGACGCAGCACTCAGCGGTTATGATACTCATCAATACTATGTTGTTCCATTAAATCCCGATGGTACTATAGCACATGAAGATGCTTCGCAAACTGATGCTGATGCTTCGATTGATTCATTGGAAGGAATTGTTGATGCTTCGATGACTTTAAGAAGTCCTACTAAAAACTACTATGTAGGATATCTTACAGGTACTGGTCGACCACCTAATGGTGCTCCATATACATTTGGTACTAGTTTTCCTACTGACAAAACAGTAACTGGGCAGTTTCATTTAAGAACAGATTTCTTTCCTAATGTTCTATTCCGCTGGAGCGGTACACATTGGATTAAATTTGATGAAAGTGTACGTATGACAATGACCAACAATTATGATCCTTCAGTACCTAATGAAGATACTTCTGTAAGTGTATATTCAACAAAGCTAAGACAAACTCAACGTACTGGATTTATTAACAACAATAATACAGCTACTATCGCAGGGAAGGTAGTACAAGAACGTCAAGCACTAAGTCAAATACTCAAACCCAAGGCCGATAATTAATGGAATATTTTTACGATTTTCAGATCAAACGATATCTAACGCAGTTTATGCGATTGATGAGCAATTTCTCATATAAAGACGGACAAGGTAATCTAGTACAGATTCCTGTGCGCTACGGAGATATGAATCGACAAGTTGGTCAGATTTTAAAGAAGAACTCGGAAAATGTTGTGCAGAGCGCACCATTTATTGCCTGCTATATTAAAGCAATGGAATATGATCGTAATAGACTAGCAGATCCTACTTATGTAAGCAAATTTAATATACGTGAACGTGCCTATGATGAACACGGTCAAGAATATCTAAATGTGCAGGGAGCAAATTATACCATTGAGCGTATTATGCCTACTCCATTTAATTTGAAATTTAATGCAGATATATGGACAACTAACACTGATCAAAAACTGCAGATATTAGAACAATTATTAGTATTGTTTAATCCTTCAATGGAAATTCAATCCAGTAACAATTTTCTCGATTGGACCAGTCTCAGTCTTGTAGAATTAACAGATATGACGTTTTCATCCAGACAGATTCCGCAGGGAGTCGAGCAAGATATTGATATCGCCACACTGAATTTTACTACACCGATATGGATCACTCCTCCGGCCAAAGTTAAGAAGTTGGGAATTATTACTAAAATTATTTCCTCTATATTCGATGAACCACCAGGAACTGCTGCTGGACTACAACCCATTGTAGACGGACAGACTATGGACTTCTTCGCCGGCAATAATCCTATTAGTATACAAGGAACCACACTGGGAGATCTTGGATTACTAGTTCTAGATAATACTGCTAAGTTAGTCAGTCCAAAGTCATCAAGAACGAATTTAAATTCAGATCCAATAAGTGTTCCGTCTGTGTTAGGTCCTATTGTGAATTGGAACAGCATTCTTGATCAATATCCAGGAGTATTCACTGCTGGATTGAGTCAGATACGACTAATGAAACCCGACGGTAATGAAATTGTAGGTCGTATCACTCTTAATCCCACAGACGAAACTGTTATGCAAGTGACTTGGGACTCCGATACTATTCCGATGAATACGCTGTTAACTGATCGCAATGACCTTAATCCTCGAGGAACCATTGACGCAATCATTAATCCTCAAACTTATGATCCGCGTCCTATACAGGAAAATGGTTCATTAGGTTGGCCTACCACTGATACTAGATATCTGTTATTAGAAGATTTAAACAGCGAAGTAGCTGCTTGGCAAAATCAAGATAACAGTTATTTCACTGCCAACGCCAATGATATTGTACAATGGGACGGCACAAAATGGAATACCATATTCACAAGTGCGATAAATCAAGGTCCTACATATATAACTAACAGTCGTACTGGTGTACAATATATGTGGAACGGCGAATCATGGATGAAAAGTTACGAAGGAGTTTACGAAGCGATACAGTGGAGACTGGTGCTATAAAAAAGCAGATTACCTGCGCGGGCGGTCTGTTTCTTTCTCGATCCACTAAACGTTTCTTATTCTTGTTGCGAACACAGGGCCGCACAGCAGGCACTTGGGGAATAGCAGGCGGTAAAAAAGAACCCTGCGATACCACTCCCTACGATACATTGCTACGAGAAATTCAAGAAGAACTAGGTGTAAGACCCGCAATAGAAAAGACCATTCCCATAGAACTATACAGTTCCAACGATGAACTATTCTATTACAACACTTATATATTAATCACACCTGACGAATTCATTCCTTTACTAAATGAGGAACATGCAGGCTATGCTTGGGTCAGCCTTGATGCTTGGCCAAAACCCCTACATCAAGGTGTTAAGACAACATTGCAGAATCGTACTACTCGGACAAAGATCGAAACTATCTTACAAATTATAAGTTAGGTTCTTCGCCTTCTGGCTCGCCTTGGGCTGCGGCTTCCGGGTTATTTCTTAATTCCCAAGCTTCTTTATTTCTCTTAGCAATACGCAGTTTCGGCATTATGTAAATATCCGGATCATTTGGTTTGCGTAACTCGTAGCCTTCTTGGGTAATACCTACAAATTCAACTCGCGGAGTTGCTCGAGGATTTGTCATAACAAGCATATCACCAGGTTGGAAATGTTCTTCGAACCAAGCAATAGTTGCTTGATCTTCTTCTGACATAGGAGCAGGGCGTTTTTTATCAGTCCAAAATTCCGCTAGTTTCGACTTAAGATCTTGAATTGCTTTAGTGACATCGTAGGTTAGAATTGGGTTTTTCGGATCCTCACTAGGAGTTTCTATTGCTGCTCGGTTAGCTTCCATACCTTTAATTAGATCGTCTAACAAATAAGGAAACCGTTCTTTAATGGTAATAGGCTTGCATTGATGATCTAGATAGTCTTTAAAACTATGCGACGGAGCATCGAATTGGAATTTTTCAGGAACCATTCCTGCGTTTGGATCAACACGAAACATTCCTGCAGGACCTTTAACCATCGAACCTTTTGGAATTAATCCAAAAATTGGACCTCTAGAAGAATAACTTTTCCAGTTAGCATCACTTTGAGAATTTGCAGTGCAGAATGTTGCACCTTTTCCGTGAATGATTGCTGCTGCTCTGTTTTGTAATAGATAAATTTTATATTCTGGTTCGTCTGCAATCAATACTGAACGAGGATTTTTAATAAGAGCAGATTTAGCGAGAGTGTCACGAAGGTCTGCAAGAGCACCGTGATAATGAGTAACTAGATAGCGGTGTAATGCTTTAACACCTTTAAATTTTTGAATGTCTGCATGACGCTCATCTAAGAGATTGCGATTACGAAGAGCTATGTAGTCGGCTAACGTATCTTGCAACTCTCCTTCGATGTCTTCCCAAACATCGGCACCACTGGAGTAGTTAAGAGCAATCCACATGTTTAGCTTACCGTCTCGGCTGTAGCTAACTCCGTTTGCACCTTCTTGCTCCATACGATCTAATTCATTTAAGAACCATTCGGCTACTTCGTTGTCCTGCATCTTTTGAAATTTTTTAGATAATTGATGCGGAACAGTGTGATCGTATCTTAATTGGTCAGCAATCCCAGAAACTAGGTTAATATTACGCAGAATATTTTGAGAACCTTTGGTAAGATTTTCAAGTAGAACAAGTTTAGACTCGACTATTAGTTCTCGAATACGCATTGATTAATATCTCGGTAGTTCGTAAATTTTAAATAGTTTATTTCGCATTACACTCAATAAATCACTTAATTCTGCTGCTTTACCGCTGGTAATAGCAATTAAGAAATCGTTCTTTTCTTGAGGGCTCATAGCATTTGTGACTTCAGTAACGCTGGCTGCTACTAAGCGACCATAATCACGCATTGGTGAGTTATTTCCGCCGCCGGTCCAATCTGGATTTTCTGTATCCAATGCAGTCGAAAGTAATTGTAGTCTCTGACCTGACTGTGTCAATTTCTGTGCTTGATCATAGTTTCCGGCCTGCGACAGTCTTGCAATTTGTGGACCAATACGGCCCAATGTCTGTTGTACCATACGACCAAAAATTGGTTGTAGTTTAGTCATTACTGTGTTAACATCTACAGTCTTAGTAGTGTCTTTATCGCGTTCTGCACGAGCAGCCATCTTTTCGCGTGGTACAGCATCTTGTGCATAAACAATCTTACTTGGATAACCGATTACTTCGGCGAGTCTATCAAAGATATTGTTTGGATTACGATCGGCATCTGAACGAGTAGGAAGACCGCCGCGACCTCTATGAAGCATTGGATATTCATCGTCTTTGTCATCATCTTTGGGCGGAGCAGCAATTAACTGGTTAGGAACAGCTCCCTTGGCAGTAAACACTTTGACCTGATACTTTAGTGTATTATCGCGGGCTGGATTATAGATCTGACCTTTGGCTCTTGCTTTAGCAGCCTGAGCAGCAATCTGTTGTTCGCTGGGTTTGACGGCGGCAACACCAGTTTCTCCTATGACAACAATAAACTTATCTGGGTGATCTTTAAACTGTGTCCAAGCAACATCTTTGCCATTACCGCGGAACGGAACTGAACCCCATTGTGCATCTGCGTCTAAGCGCCATAGTTCTTTATTTCTATGCAACATCTGATATAGTTGCTTTCCACCCGGTGCAGCACCTAAAATCTTTTCCAACGAAGAGTAAGGCTTTTCTTCAGTTGACTTCCATCCCATACGCTTTGTTTCGGGATCACGAACTTTACGAATGTTAGCTTCGTCAATTTCGATACCCAACGATTCAAAAATCTCGTTGTTGAGCTGTTCGTCTGTGGGTGCTTCGAGTTCTGCTAGTCTGTCTGCTAGACCGCGAATCGATTCGCTAATGGAAATTTTGTTTTTCATAGATTTAGTTTCTCTAATTCTCTTAATTGGTGCCCCGTAGTCGTCATATTCAATTTCATTGCTGCCATGCCCGATGGATCGAGTCGGCTCTAGTGAAACTGCATCCTTCTCGGGGTATGCATAGATGTATTTACCAAAATCGTCCATGACTACATGAAACCGAGTATCCTCTGTGCGATATTCTCGCACACGGGGCGCATACCCTGGCATAATGCGACTATAGTCAATGTGAACATCTCCCATGTCTTGACCATTGTTCTTTAACCAACCTACGACAGCATTAAGTTCTCGATCACTGTTTGGTCCCTGCGAATTCACATTGGCAATGGTAATGATTTCTTCTAAAGGAGTGTTGGTAAACATTTTAAAGTTACCGCGTCCCATGGCACGAATAGCTCGTTGCATATAACCCGGTAGATTGGCAATAGTGTGCCAATCAGGAACAACATCAGTGTCAGCGACAATCTCTTGATTCATTACAGCAAGGTCCTGTCGAATCACTGCGGGCAATGTGTCATACTCAGGAAGTACTCTACGTGCTTCAACGGGTGTAAGTTCGTCTGCTACATCCATGTGCCCGGCACGTCGAGCCGCTTCCGCATCGTCAATTTCATCAGATGTATCAATGTCCTGCATACGGTTAAGCATGTTACGCATATCATCTGTGGGAGTAATCCCTGCAGTTTTTGCACGAGTATCAGTGGCACTAGCACGACTTAGTTCAGGACTGCCCTTTGGCTTTTCATCTGCGCTGCTCTTTGATTTCTCTGTGGAGGGATTAACAGTAGCAGGAACCGGCCCACCTGGCTGATCAATATGAATATCAAAATCAGAGGCTGCATGTGGATCAGCATATGGACGAGCTTTTTGTGGAGCATCAGTCTTTTTACGTTGAGAATCGGGCATCATAGTTCCTTGCTGGTTAGTGTTTTATTTAGCTGATCAGGGTAAGAGGCCAGAGAGCGCGAAGCGCCTGCGCAGCAGAAAACGGTAAAACAGATTTTACCCCTATTAACCAAGCATATAATAAACACTTGACACATACTGCCCCCCATGCTATATTAACAGCATGAACAAAGATTATACACCTTTCGCCTACGCGGGTACCCTTTATAACCAAGAAGCCCGCGAGACCTCAACTGTTCTTGGACACTGCTGGGCACGAAGTCGTGCGGAAGCAGAGGGACTAGCACGAGAAAGTCTAAAAAAACAATGGCCCGAAAGCGAACTTAGTTCCACACTGATGATCAGAGAAATCGAAGGCGCCGTCTACAAAGACACAGTCACTGACGCTCAACCCGAAAGCGAGCTACACTGGCTTGATCGCAACATTACCATGAGGACACTCTAATGAGCAAAATAGAATGCTACGCTTGCAAAATGCCCGTGGAAATCAATGCCTCCCGTTGCCCTCACTGTACAAGTGAACTAGGTTGGGCCGCTGGTGATCCCACAGTAAGCCTAGATGATCAAACAGTGGGTTGTATGATCGCCTTTGTGATCTTTGCCATTCCCGTTTACTTTATACTACACTGGTTATGCCTATTTCTAATTTGGCTTGGCTTGGACTAGTATACACTAAATTAGTATGTGAACATTAGATTACCTAGAGTACGAACATATCCCGGTGGTATGCGTGTAGTGGAAATGAGTTATCACTACAAGATTGACTTGTGGGCACAAACCTACAATACCACAGCAACTAGCTATATAGATCCCTATGACTCAGATTACTTTATAGTAGAGTTTCCCACTGATAAGATTGCAACATTGTTTGCACTCACTTACAATCACAGCTTTGACTAATGCACTTAGAGTTCCACGCTACTAGTTCACCGTTTTCCAGCAGAAGTCCGTATCTGACCAAAGATGTGCGAACAGCTATAGAAACATGGTGTGATCAACGTGAGCTCTACTATGACTTATATGAGCATCGTACAAGTACATGGGACGTGACTTTCAGACTATATTTTCACAGTGAGCAAGATCTAACACTGTTTGTGTTGGGTTTTGGCAGATACCGTTTTCGTGTAGTGAAGTGAGCTTCGCTCAGCCGGCGACGATTGCGACGAGGCCGCACTGCGCTCGCTCATCGCGCACTAGCCGACATATATAAGCGAGAAAAAATTAGCGCGCAAAATTTTTACCACTGTGAATCTATTCTAGTCCAGAGTTTTTAAGGGCGGTCTATAGTGTGTGTAAAAAAATTGCCGCGCAAAAATATAGAGATCCGGAGAACCGTACCCCTGGTGAAATACATCTAACTGGGGTGGGTTTTTAGGGGTTTGAGAGAAGAGAATTAGACAAGCTAGCAGCTAGCGCAGCAGTGTGCAAGCAAAAAAGCACCTCCGACCCCACCACCTCGGCCTCTGATCCCTACCTCTGCCTGTGGGGCATCACCCTCCCCACTACACGTTCTCTTCCTGCTCAAAATACGCAGTGTGGCAGCTCACACTACAGGCTCTCTACCAACTCCTACTACGCAGTGTGAGATCTCACACGCTAGTATCGTAGCCTGCGTGATGCGCAGTGTGTGACTGTGCTTGCAGCACACAGCGCACTCCCCATGCAAACATCACAACGCCCACGACATTGACAGTGAGATCCAGCCAGCTCACAGTAACAGCAGTAGGATCTTCGCTGCCTGCAAGCATGATACCCAACAGCATGATCAAGTAATACATTGTCTGTGTCCTAGTGTGCGTTGCTATGCAGTGTATGTAGCATACTAACTAAGCTGCTGCAAACTCTTTTTTGATCGCAGCAATGTCGTAGCCCGCACGTTCAATGTGCTGGATCATAGCAAACAGCGTCTGGCGAATGTAACGCTCTGCTTCTTCTTCGTCCTCAGGCACATCGATGTGCGACCAACTGCGATCAGGATCGATGCTGTTCATGGCATGGTGCAGGTCTTGGCCCGCACTGTCCAGTGCCATCAGTTTGGCTTCTTGTGGATTGGTGCTGGTCTCACCGTAGCTGTAGTCTGGACTATACATAGCGATACCTTTTTGTTGTTAACGTGTGTATAGCGTGTCTGTGTTGGTAGTGCAAGAGTTATTTTTGTGCCACACACTTTTTTTCTACATGCACTACTGCGTGTGCTTGGGGCGTCAGTGTCCCAGTGCTGTGTGCTTGTAAGCTCTGCAGAATAAAACAGTGTTGTGGGAGCTCATCCTCCCCACACACAGTAAGAGGTAGACTGTGTGTGCTGGTGTGAGCACACGCTGTAAAAACAAGCGCACTATTGCTAGTGCGCTTGCCCTGTGCTACTTAAACAGCTTTGCAGCGTTTGCGCTAACAAGCGTGTATTTTGCAGTCCAGTTTTTGTTGTTGCAGTGCGTAAAGCATTCCCTCACGTGCTGCTTGTTTTTGCGTGCTTGTGCTTTGAGAGCACTAACAGCAGCTTGCAGTGCTGTGTAGCTGTGTGCGCGCAGTGTTGTGTGCGTTAGCGCGTAGTTGCTGCATGTTTTGTATAGCTGTGTGCTGTGCAGTTAGCAAGCAGTTTTTTTGTGCCACACACTTTTTTTCTACATGCACTACTGCGTGTGCTTGGGGCCCTAGCTTTCCCACGGGCTATTCTAAGGTTTCGTGACCTTAAGTGGGACATTGTTTTTCCCACTAGAGACCTTAGAAACCTCTTGCGTTGTAGTGGGGAAGGTGCTAGTGTAATAATCAAAGCACACACAGTAATATTATTGCGTGTGCGCCACACTTTCTTAGCTTGTAGGGCACATTGCTTTACACGGGGAGACAGTGTGCGTTGAATTTTTTTAGCTCCCACAGTGTGTAGATGTAGTATAGACTTTGCTCGTGGGATAGTCTAGAATGTTTCTAAGAAATTTGTAGAATAATATCTGTGTCTAAGCGTTAAGAAGATTTTGTCTAACTTTCCCACTAGAGAAAGTCAAGAACACTACTGTAGTCTCTTGGGAAGTCATTGATTTTGTTGAGGTCGTGATCTACACAAAGACCTAGGTCTAAGACAAGAATTGTCTGTCCCACAAACTAAGAGACATTCTAACAATACTCCGTGGGGTAGTCAAGACTAAAAAAATAGCGCACTATTGCTAGTGCGCTAGTTTTTCTACACAATCGTAAAGCCTTCTTCGCCTGCTTCAGCAAGCTCAATCCACTCGTCGTAAACGTCCTGCAAGTAACCCTCGTCACCTTCCTCAAGTTCGAGGCCGTCCTCGCCAAAACTCTCCAAGTAAGTAATCCCCGTGCCGCAGACGCAAACACCTGAGACTTCGTCAATGAGCACAATGTCGCTGAGTGTGCCCTTGTCCCAGTGCTCCTTGCTTTCCTTGTTGCTTACAATGCTAATGGCCATTTGCTTTGCTCCTTTGCTGTAGTGTGTATACGGCAAGGAGCACGGGCTGTCAACCTGTTCCCAGTAGGAATTTCTAGATCGTCTAGACTATATAGCGGGGTCCAGTGGTGTCACTCAATGACCTCTGCGGTCTGTGTGTTCACAAACTTCACAGCGATGATCTCTGCTGAGGCAGTGTTGACCATTGCAAGGTCGTAGCTGCCGTAGGCGCAGGCGGCTGACTTGATCCATGACGTTGCAGCTTCCCGGGTGGCAAACTCGTGGCCGCGACTGTTGTTTGGTGAGGGCGACCAGCGATATGGCGGGCAACCTGATGCCGTAGGATCGTTGACAATCACTGCCTGGGTGACGGTGTCGTCGTGCAGCGTCGCCGGTGCGAACACGAAGTATCCTACTCGCTCACGTGAGTAGTTGTCGTGCGCCAAGTTAATCATCGGTGTGATCCTTGGGCGGCGTGCCGAGGTGAAAGCCCTGTTCGTCTTCCCAACCTTCAGGTGCGGTCCAAATGAGGTATACAGTGAAAAGAGCACAGAGGACAAACACGATGCCGACGATGAGGTAGTTGTTCATTTCATAGCCCCTTGAACAGCAGCGAATGCGGCCTGAGTCTTGGAGTAGTCTGCGAGATCGCCGTACTGAGTGCAGCAATCGCTGAGTCCGACATGATCCTGTTCTCGTGCCATGATGTGTGCTCCTTATGTACACGTTATACAACACCGCTAGGATCCTGTCAACTGATAATTACGCTGAGTAAAAATAAAAAGTCGTTTGCATCCCGGCGGAGATAGCCGCTATACTAGCTGCTTTTCGTGGGGCACAGACAGAGACCAAAAAGCCCGACATCACTGCCGGGCTTTTCTCAGTTCCATGGATCCTTTAGCGCGTAACAATGCAAAAGGCAAAGGAGCACGCTAGCGATACGATCAGGATCATTTGATGTTCCGCAGGAACTGGCAACACTGCGTTAATGTCCTCCTTTGCTTACTCGTCTGTTTTAGCACTAACAGCGCAGCAGTCAAGAACTATTTTAGCTCAAAAGCAGAAAAAATGTCGCCCCAGCGAAGAATGCACGACGTAAACTTAGGCACCTTGGGAGCGACTTTTTCTTGAGTCAGAGCTCGGCCCTGAACTAGAACTAGCACTTTTAGACTGTCCCCACAACAGGTTTCTTAGGTCGTAGACCTAGTCTGTGGGGCAACAGAGACCAAAAGATCACCATCGATCCTCCTCGATCTCTTCGTCCGCGTGGTAGTTCGGATCCTCGAAGATGTCCAAGCGATACTTGGCGCGGACCGTGTCCTCACAGGCATCGCAGACGCGACCGACAGGAATGCCGCGAGCATCGTGGAGCCACCACGACTCTTCACGGTGACGAGGATTGGTGCATTGTGCCATTGCCGTTACTCCTTTGCTGTTGCTGCTATACTAGCAGGATCGCGGGCTGCTGCAACCGAAAACTACAGTGAGTAAAAATAAAAAGTCGTTTGCATCCCAGACTAGACTAGTCGCGTATTAGCTGCTTTTCGTGGGGCATTCTAAGATCAAAAAGGAGCGGACAAGGTCCCAACACCCGTCCGCTCTAAGGTTCGCTATGAAATTGTGAATTATTGCAGCGTAGGATGTCCCGCAAAAGTCACGGGCAGTTCCATGGACTCCGTCTGATTGATCAGCTGCTCGAGTTCCCGGAACATCGCATCCTGCTCTTCGGTCAGGAACATCGTGGCATTGAGGACAACGTGATCGTCCTTGTGCTCAAACTTCGGATCCGGATCAATGCGGTCGCCGGCGATGGCTCCCTTGGTGATCAGTTCCAATCCGAGCACAATCGCGTCAAGCTCATTGCGGCACGGAAACGACATCTTGCGTTCAATAGTGGCCATAGCGTATTCCTTTTATGTGTAAGCTGCTGCTTACTCCACTGTTTTAGCATCGCTGCTGCATAGGTCAACAGAAAAAATGCCGTCCCCACAAAGAATATCCTAGGATGCAAAACCTGTGACTGGGGCAGCTTCTCCCCACAGGTTAGGCGAGAAACCTAGAAAAACCTGTGTGGGGCAAGAAAAAACTGGTTGACATCCCACGCCAACTCAGCTATGCATATAATGCAACGATGCGACTCACCAATCAGGAGTCATCCCGCGCCCGTAGCAGACCTCTGCCTGGAGTGCGGCAGTGGACTTGACCTCAGCGATCGCAGCTTCAAAGGTTGCACAGTCCTTGATCAAGTCTGCGAGCTCAGAGTCCTCAAAGGTCTCGTAGATGATGTCCAAGTTGTCCTCGTTGTAGTGATCTTTGACATACTTCTTGACCTGCTGAACCAAATCCATGTTGTGTCTCCTTATGCAGTGTTTGTAGCGAACTAGGATCACTGTGTCAATGACTATTTTTCTGCTCCCAGTATAAGTTTCTTAGGTCGTAGACCTAGTCTGTGGGACACACTAGGATAAAAAAACAAGCGAGCCATTGCTGACCCGCTTGCTTCTGTGTTAGTATTCAAGCTTCACGATATTAGCAATAGCGCGCGACTCTTGCATCCCAGCACCCGCATCCTTGGCGCCGTCAAACGCGAGGACCCACACATTGTCATAGAACTCGGCGCGCCCCTCCTCGGTGTCCTCGAGCGTGTCAGCAGTAATGCAATCGCCGATGTGACGATCTACGTTCTCGCGTGCTGCTTGCATATACTTGTTCATTGTAGTTGCTCCTTGCTTGCTGCACTACACATAGTAGATTGGCTGCAGAGTGTCAAGCGGAAAAGATCTTGCCCCACAAAGAGTTCTACAAGTGTGTATGTACAACAGCGGGGTCCTGCAAGACAAAAAGCAAGCGAGCCATTGCTGACTCGCTTGCAGTGTGCTTAGTTAGGCAGCGCCAAAGAACGCATCGATCTCTGCGTCCGTAGCGTAGCGCACACCGTCGGCCAGTTCCAGCGGGTGCAAGTTGCAGCGACCGTCGGCGACGGTCGTGCCGCCATTGGCAGTATAGACTTCGGCATCGCCGTCGTGGTCGATGTTGCGGATCAGCAGAGTCTCGCCTGCTCGCACAACCATCGTGCCCTTCTTGTAAGGACCGACTTCATTGCTCTCGGTACAGTCGATGCCCGTGATTGCAGTGACCAGCGCGCGAACACTGGAGTCCTGGCAACCCCAACGACCGGCATTGACTGCGGCGAGGATCTGCTGCTGTTCAGCCGTGAGCACCACGTCGTCAGTGTCGGCTTCGTTGTTGCGGCGCTTGGCCGTCTTGCGCTTGATCTTTGCGATATCGAAAAATGCCATTTGCTTGCTCCTTTGCCTGCATCCTTGTTATAGTGTGCAGTTGTAACCTTGTCAACGACTATTTTGTCACCCCACAGATTTGTCTGCAGATAACATTACAGTCCCGTGGGGCACACGAGGCCAAAAAAATGGAGCAAGCGCCTTGACACTTGCTCCATTTTGTGTTAGGCTGCGATTTCGCCCGCTTCTTCAGCAGCAGCGTTCTCGGCTTCGAGCTGCGCGTCTTCGGCGTCAGCAGCAGCAGCCCAGTCTTCCATCTGCTGGGCGGCCTTGCTCTTGCGCTTGGGCTTTGCAGCAGCGGGCAGCTCGATGATCTTGTCGTCAACTTCGGTGTTGACAACGGGCTCATCTTCTGCAACAGTCGCAGCCGGCGCTTCTTCAGCGACAGCTTCCTCGACAGCAGCAGCAGGAGCAGCAGCAGGCTTGGGCACCGGATTGCCCAGCACGGCGTGCATCGCAGCAATGATCGCCGTGTCCGTGCTGAACGCGGGCAGCGTCAGCAAGTGGTCGACCGCGTCCTGCTTGTCCATGGCGTAGGGCAGCTCGATCAAGTTGATGTCGGTGTGGCCGTTCTTGTCCAGCACCTTCACGCGAGTGATGTCGTTGGCAAAGCGCGCCTTGAACTGGCCGTTGAGCTTGCTGACACCAGCAACAGTAAACGTCTTCATATGCTTTACTCCGTTGCGTAGTAGCAGCAACATCGCTGCCTACTCCTCTGTTTTAACATCGTGTGCTCGCCCGTCAATAAAAAAATGCCGCTCAGACTAATCTTTTTTCCTGCCTCATATACTGCCGTGGGGCAAGCTCTCCCCACAACGCTCTAAGACTAGTCTAAACTTTCTGCGTGGGGCACAAAAAATCAGGTTGACATCTTCCAAAATCCAAGCTATTGTCTGATCACGATGCCGGCTAGGTCATACAGTTAGACTGCATAACCAAACCGGTTAGATTGAGAATCCCAGTCTATGTGCCGTATCGGGCGCAGGCTGTCCTGTGACCCAGTGTGGCTTCTGCCTGGGATTGATACCGTGCGACCACTTCGCTCGATCCGTCCCGGAAGAACACGCAGGTTTCGAACCGATATCCCAAATCAAATCCGGGAAGATTGGGCAGCTCTACCGTGGATACTTCAGTGCGACCAAACGTGTTGATCAATTGCCATTGCTTACCGAACATAACGTGTGGCCTTTTCAAAACATTCCCGAAGGTAATAAACACGAGTAGGGTAGTTGTCCTCCCAGAACACTTCCCGACAACGATCGTAGATCATCGCATATACCTCAGTGACATTACCTTCCCACCAAGGTCCCTGACGAATCATCTTGCGAATAGCACGGCGAAGAATCCACCGCTCGATGAAGTTACAGCCATGAAGCATCTTCGTCGTCCTCTTCCTGCCAAGCAACAACCGCACAGTAAGCGCCGTGGTTGTGTTCCCAAAAGCGATCGCGGATCTTGTTGGCGTTGCGCTTGCCCTCGACCACACAGTGAAAAAGATCAGTGAACACATCGTCCGGTCCGCAGTGCATGACATCAATACCTTGTGCATCAGCATAGGCCAGCACTGACCTTGCAGCACTGCGTTTGATATGTTCTGCTGAGATCTTATAGCACTGCATCACTAAATCCTTTAAGAGTAGAGCAGCGGGGTCTTGTGTACTCTGTGCAATGACACTAGCATCTGCACAGAGCCTGTCAATTAGTAATGCAGCCGAGAACCAACATAGTTGTAGTCGTCGAGCAAGTCCTGATCCTGTTCCCACGCAAACTGATCTGCGCGATCGTCATACAGCGAGGGATCATCACGATCAATGAGTTCCTGCTCGATGTCGTAGAGCAAGAGATGATCATTGTCATCAGCCGCACGGCTACGAATGCGCTCACGAATCTCCGATTCCGCTTCCATAAGACGAGTTGTGGACCACTCCGAAATTCGCATAGCTGTTACTCCTTGTTCCAGTTCGCACTATATACTAATGGTTCTGATCGGTGTCAAGTGATTTATTTGCCTGCCCCACAGTATATACTCTAGACCTTCGCCCCACAGACTGGGAGCACGATCTCCTTCCTCCTAGTGGGGCAAATCCCACCAAAAGGAAATTGACCACTTGACAGCAGCCAATTTCCATGTTATACAACGATTATGGGAAAGTCAATTCCAATCATCATCCCGAGCAGTGCGGGGATCATAACCGATCTCATCCTTCCAAGTCCCACTGAACAGTTCTTCTTCGGACTTTTCCCATTCATCGAGATCGACTTCTTCAAAGCCGTCGAGTTCATCCTCGGGAAGATCATCGTCGTCGAATCTTTTTCTTCGACCAGTGTCTTGAAACAAGCGGTCTAAGGGTGTAAAACGATCATTCATTATCAGATTCTCCTTCTAGTGTTGTAACTTCAATAAAGGGCATTTCATTCCAGTATTGATCCCCATCAATTCGATTAAATTGGTCGAGATATTGTTCACAGATGTCCGCGAGCCAAACAAATCGATATTGATCTTCTGCACTCATCTTAACTGAAGCAGCCGAGTCAATGCGCTCGAGAACTGCGACAGTATAAGCGAGATCGTTGAGTGTGTCCGCAGACAAACAATGATCAATGTCTAACCGATGACCGGTCTCAAAGTTTACATAAGTGACATTCCTGTCCATGATCAATTCCTTGTATACGCGCACAAGTGCGAGCGCGTGTTCATTGTGTATATATAACACACACTCACGAGCATGTCAACACACGTAGACAACCTTTTTTGACTATATATAGAGAACATCGTATAGAGAGATCATCGTATAGAGAGATCCTTGTATATACGCAGTCCCACACGCAACAGCACAGCGGGGTCTTAGCAGTAGTGGGACAAGATCTGGTTCTAGACTACGACTGCCCCCACTAAAAAACCACAGTAAAACTAGCAAGAATCGGGGAATTCTCCACCAGTTTTGGCCAATTTATTCGTCATTTCGAGTCAGTTTTCACACGTTTTTTACTGTAAAAAAATTTGGATTGGCTACGGTGGAGAGAGGCTATGCTAGAATGGTTTTCAATTCATTCTAAAAATTCTCCCACTATATACCAAACCCTCTATCTTCTATATAAGTTTCAATCACCCTTTCTGCTTCTTTACAGTCTGCGAGATTGTGTGTATATACAGCGGGGTCTAGCTCTATAATGAATTGGCTTATATAGTCATTGACTTTGAAGTCTTTGTTCTATATACTTGCATTTGAATTTGAATGTTCGTTGAGTAGTTCTTATATAACAGTTCACTTATACAACGAGTTCAACAATACTTGAAAATGAATATACTGGCTCTTTTTTCATCAGTGACAGTATAAGCAGCGCGAACGCCTCTTTGATAGTCATTGATGGTAATTAGATCTCCTGCATATAATAGTCCGAATTCCTGTTCGAGATCACTGTCAGAGAGACCTGCATATAAGACACGCAGTTCTTGTTCGTCAGTGAGTTTGATTATCTTCATGTCATTCACTGCAATACTTGAGAATGAACTTGCTGGCTCTTTTTTCATCAACCACTTCGAACACATCCATTTGTCTGAGCATATCTTGCTCAGTTCGCAGAAATTTCAATCCGTGTTCGTTTTCTACGTGCAGATTAAATGATCGCCAGGACTCATATCTGCCATCGACAGCTTTGAGCACATCACACTGAGAGATTCGAACTAGAGTCATTTATGAGATAAAACCCGTGAGCAGGATCGCAGGCAGGAACAAGAAGGTGAGCACGACAGCACCGACAGTGCTATTACTCCAACCTCGACGGTCCAACCAATCGCCTAGCGCATAGCCCAATTTGATCCAACTCAACGTGAACACAAAGAAAGCAATGATTGCCAGCGGAGTTGCAGGGTTATAGTTCATCAGCGTTCTCCTCGTTGTAGAAACGGCGATCAACGTATTGTTGGAATTCTTCCTCAGACGGATTGCTATATGGGCTGTGATGGAATGGGTGCCACTTGCCCGTGCGTTCACAGACCACATAGTGAAACCGCTTGCGACAGTCTTCTTCTTCTTCGATTTCAACTTCGAATCGATATCCGCGATATTTCATTGCGTGTCTCCTTGTGTTGTGCTTGTGTATTAGCAGGAGTGTTGGCGTATGTCAATGCCTTATTACATCATATAGGCGCGGATCTCATAGCCTTCATCGATGCGATTCTTGACCCACTCCTGAAGCCAGTCCACGTGATCCCGCCCTTGATTGAAGGTCCGTTCACCAATGGGCTCACGTTCGCCCCAAAGGTCATCTTCTTCAAACACAGGGTAGGTCTGATCCTTGGAGTTGCTGAGAACCCAGTCACAATAGGCTTGGACTTGATCTTCAGCGTCAAGGATTGCATAGGTCACCGCAGTGGGTGTTTGCCATACCGCGGCCTCTTCGGTCTGAACGGATCTCGCGCCGGTCTTGACTACTTGGACTTCGCGCACAGCTTCAAAACAGATGTTCATGCTCATTGTGGATCTCCTAGTATCCGAACAGGTGGAAGTGGTGCTTGATCCATTCTGCAATGAGATTGCCGATGAACAGTCCAAGCATCATAGCAGCCCAATTTCTCCAAGTCATTTGTGTTCACTCCTTGATTGATGTGTAGTATATAACAGAGCTTCTATGATGCGTCAATGCCGTTGTTTACCGATCCTCGTAGACCATGCAGCTTTCGAAACGCCAATCCCAAAACCCTAACCGATCGAAACGACGCCACGTAGCATTGACATCGCACCACGGAATCGAGTTGGGATCTTGGTGATTGCGGATCAAAGTGCGCCTACGCTCATACCGCAGATCGCAGTCCTGCTTGACATAGCGATAGAAAGCATCAACCTGGCGGATCTTGATCACGGTATGGGCAATGACGAAAAGGCCAATGACCAGGATTGGAATAAACGGGTTCATTGAAAGATCTCCTTGGAGTAAAATACCAGGGCCCAAATAGCACCTCCCCAAAAGCCAGTAATGTAACGAACATCCCAGCCTGTGTGTGCTTGCACTACATCGCCTAGCACAGCAATGAAAATGATGGCAACAAGGGCAACAATGAATTTCATTTCATGCTCCTATAAAAGCTGATGCCAAAAGTAGGGAAGCCTACAATCATGCAGGCTATGCCCAGGAAGCCCGTGGCGTCCGGGTCGGGCCACGTA
>Ga0007828_1000141_pt1 | contig 20576 bp, 38 predicted proteins | sample CryBogCBE16Oct07_FD_71232 | JGI IMG/M metagenome (GOLD analysis project Ga0007828, IMG submission 71232) | Freshwater microbial communities from Crystal Bog, Wisconsin, USA - CBE16Oct07 | ecosystem: Environmental > Aquatic > Freshwater > Lake | place: Crystal Bog, Wisconsin, USA | collected...
GCTACTAAGCAAGCAATGAAAGAAGATTCTTCTGATGTGTGGGAAGGTGAAGAATTGGATGAAGATAATAAAAAAGTACCTAATCTTCCAATAGATAACAAAGGCATAGATAAACATTATGGTGGTTCCGTTGTTAAAATGGCTGCAGCTGCTAAAAAATCAGGTTTTAGTGATGCTAGAATTAGAAAAACAGGACTTGACTACTTAAACCGTAAAGAAGATGTTGAATTGGACGAAGCAACTCCATCAAAGAATACTGATATTGCTGATAAGGCATACTTGAAACATAAACCAGGTACTGTTAAAGGTACAATGACACAACTTGGTCGTTTCCTCCGTGGTAAACCAGAAATCAAAGAAGAAACAGTTGAAGAAGGAAATAAATCTCATACTCATGCTGCTCACTATGAAAATGAAAAAGGTGAGTGGACAGGTATGAACTTGTTGACCGCAAAAGATGATGAAGATGCTATCAAACAAGCTCATGAAAAGTGCAAAGATGGTTGCCGTTTATCCCGTGTTGAACGCCACATTCCAGTAAAAGAATCTGTTGAAGTTGTTAGTGATAAAGCTGCAAAAAAAATTACAACTGATATGTTGAGTGGTCGTGTAGAAGGTGGTAAACTAAACGGATTCAAAAATTTCAAAGTGAATTTAGTAACTTCTGGTGAAGAAACTATTCCCAAAGAAACTGATGAGGGTGAAGATACAAAAGAGAAACAAAAGATTACTACCAATCCAGGTCCAGTAGATGTTAAGTTGGATGATAAACTAACAGGTCCAACACCTTATACACATTTTTCTTCTGAACACCAAATTACTCATGAGCAAGTTCAAGTTGCTGAAAAAGTAATTGCTGGAACTCCAGGTTGGAAAAAAATGCCAAAAGATGTTAAAGACAAGTCCGGTGCAGTTCATACTCCAATGAGTCGTGCTCGTGATTTAGCTCGCAAGTCATTCAAGAAATTGAAAAAAGAAACTATGATGGGTAAAATTTCCAACTAAGGTGTAATATGAAAAGAGTAAAAGATTTTATCAAAAAGAATCCTGAACCAGCAAAAGGGACTAACTATGTTAATCCTAGCCAGCTGGGCCAGTATTCTGCAACCAATCAGGTTTCTGAATCAGCTTCATTAAATCAATATCTACAATCTAGAGGTATTGATCCTGACCATGTTTCTACGGCAACTAAAATTGCTTATGCAAAATCTGCTTTGTTTTTGAAATGGAAACGTGACCACATGAATGAAGATAGAACTGTATCTCCTTCACCCACTCAAACAAAATTGAATAAGTTAAAAACAAGCCAATCTTCACACAAAGAAATTAAAACTCCTAGAGGTCCAGGTGTTCATAGTGAAGCAGCAAAAGTTGAAGATCCTGCAGTAAAAGCATGGAACAAACGATACTTGTTAAAACAATTACTCACTTATTTGGGTATCACAGAAGAAAAGAAACCAAAACCAACTGCTTTAGAAAGATTTCGTAAAGCAGCTGCTGAACGTGAAAAGAAGCATAAAGAACTAGAAAAGAATTCTGGTGGTATGACTGCTGCTATTGACCGTTTACAGAAACAAGTGAATAAAGAAGATGTTTCACCTTTGTTACATAGCCTACACAAAAAAGCAGATGCGAAACGTAATAAAGACCTTGATAAGTTCATAAAGGCACATAAACAAAGTAAATTGATTCCTGCAAGCGAAGAAGTTGAACAGATTGATGAAATCACTCAAGCTGATATAGATAAGTCGGCAGAAAAAGAAGTTGCTCATGCTAAAAAACATGGATGGAAAGTTGAAAAACAAACTTATGGTAGAACATATACACATCCAAAGCATGGTCATATTGATATGAATCGTTATGGCGAATGGCAACATAGACCACAATCGGGAGTTATGCGTGGCAAAGGCGATTTAATTGCCCATGGCCAAAGCGTGCAAGATTTAGATAAACACATATCTTCATTAAAAGAAGAAGTTGAACAAATTGACGAACTCAAAAAATCCACAGTATTCTCTTGGTTGAAACAACAACCGGTGGTACCTGAGAAAAAACCAGGTATGAGTAAAAAAGACCACAATCAAAGAATTAAAATTCATAATAAAAATTGGAATAGTGCATTAGACCGTTTGTCTGGTTATAAACCTACTTCAGAAGATGTAGGTGACCCTAAAGCTGCTACACAATCTCCAGCAGATGGTGCAAATGGTGGTAATGAGTTGTCTGAAAAGAAACGCCAAATGTCTAAATCTGCTCGTATGATTAAGGCTTTATATAAGAAAAAGAACATGGTTAAAGAAGATTTATTTGACCATGAAAAAGAAGATAAATCGGTCAAAACTTATGGTAAGAAACCTAAGTTTGATAAAGCTGAAAAAGATGAAGGTGGAGAAAATAAACCACAAGCCGCAGCTGTTCTTACAGGTGGTACCACATTAACAGGAACTAAGCGAGATGAGGTAGAAATTGATCCATTAATGAGAAATCGTCCTGGTCAACCTGATGTCACAAAGAAGGATGACAAGAAAAAAGACGGCAAAAAAGAAGATAAGAAGAAAGATAAATAGTAGGATAACCCGAGGTTAAAAGGAGAAAAAAATGGCTTTATGGGGAAACAACGATTCGGCCAACAGCAAACCATTGCTGCCAGTTGAACGCCAAACAAGAGAAGTAACAATTCTAACGACACAAGGTATTACCGCTAGTGGTAACACCATTATTTTCCAACCAATCGGTGGTGCTAACTCACTTCCAGGTGTTGCTGTTGGAACTTATGTGTATTCATTGGATGCTAACAATGCAGTTGCTAGATTGCCTGACGGTTCTATCATTGACCAAAATGATACAGCATATTTGAAATCTAATAACACAGTTAAGTCTGTTGATGCCGCAAATAGTAAAGTTGTTTTAAATAACAACATTATGGCCGTGCTTGCTGCTAATTCACAAGTATACTTTGCTAATGCTATTACATTCCATACTGGTACACAAGCAAATACATACTTTGCTGATACTATTTTGGTAACACCAACTCGTTTGGCTAACAATCTAGTTAACGTTGGTAATATGACTGTTGGTTGGAATCATTTTCAATTCAAAGTAAACAATGATGGCACTAAACGTTTCTTACATGAAACTTTAATTGCTCTTGCTAATCCTACTGCTTCCAATACAACTTCTGGTAACACAAGTTCTAACGGTATCTTTAGTGGCGTTTAAAATGTAGTCGAGGATGGATACAATGTCCCCGTTGTATCCATTTTTTTAATGATAAAATAATTATAATAATATGTTTGATGACTTGAATGAAGATAACTTTATGATGTATGCAATGAAGTGCTATGAGTCACCTAATTGTGTTATGTCAGAATTTGAAGGGGATATTAAGAGAACCAAATATCTTAAAAGATTATTTCGTAGATATAAGGTTACTAAAACTCTTAAAGAACGTTTGATATTGAATCACATCATTCTATTGAATAATGTTTTTGGTCCAGAAGTAACATCAAGAATCTTATTTTATAGAATTGATGAAAGAGATTATGATATATTGAAAACCTTTTTATTATATTTGGGTATTATGCCTGAAATGATATGGGGTATTAATGGTAAAAACATTCGCTCTGCTGATATACCGGTAGATATGAATATCGCAGAGATATTAAGGAACATATGATTAAATTCAAAGAACTCAGAGAGAGATGCTGGTCAGGATATAAACGAGTTCCTGGTAAAAAAGCTTATTCTCCTGGAAGTTGTGTTAAAGAAATGATGGGTGGCGGTGCAGTTGCTGCTGGACCAACTAATGTAACTGGTGTAGCTACATCTACCGATCCTGCTTCCGCTACTGCTGTTAATATGAAGAAAAAGAAACGGTGGCCTCATGTTTACAGAAAGGCACCTAAGTGATTGTAGTTGAAGCTATTTGGGATGCATTTAATTTAGCAGCAGAAGTAAAATTAGAAGATAATATTACATATGTTAGAGTGCAAGGCCTTGATAGTGCTTCTTTAGCAGAATGGATTAAAAACAAATTTAGTAAATTGAAAGTTGAATATAGAGCTCATATGGGTTATCAATTTTCAGATGACGATTGGATCAAAGTATGTTTGGTATAGATTGGTTTTTAGGATTAGTTCCACAATGGGTACCTTGGGTGATAATCGGAATCGGTGTCACCCTTTTTGTTCTGGTACAATTTACACAAAGATTTATACCAATTTTTTATAGAATACCCGTTGTAATTGCAGTTGAATTATTATCTTTAGTTTTATTTGCCGGTGGTTTTTATGTTGACGGTAGACAAGCTGTTCTTGTTAATGCCAAAGCGGAAATAGAGAAAGCAATTTCGGACCAAAAAGACATAACAAATCAAGTTACTGCTGATTTACAAAAGAGTTTGGATGAAGAAAAGAATAAACATGATACAATTATTAAACTTGTTCCGAAATATATCACTAAAGAGGATGATTCTAAGTGTATTATTCCTCAGTCTTTTGTCAAGTTGCACAACTACGCCGCTAAAGATTCCGTTCCCGAATCCACCACAAGAGCTTATGGAATCGCCACCGGAATTGAACTCATTACCGGAAAATAAAGACATTAAACTTTCGGATGTAGGTACAACGATTACCGAAAACTATGCCATGTATTATGACCTTATGATGAAATATAAAGCTTGGCAAGATTGGGCTAAAAAGCAGAAAGAGTTAAATCCATGAAAAAAATACTCGTAGGTATTATTACTCTTTATCTAAGTGGTTGTGCCTTGTGGATGGCAGACTTTGATAACAATGAATACGGTTTAGTTAATAAAGTAAGAACCATTGCTGAACTCAAACAATGTGACGAATATTCAGTCAAAGCCTTATATCTTAATGCTTTAGAATTGAAAAACTATACCGAATATATACCAAGAAATCAAGCAACAATTGACTTAGCTTCTACATTATATACATTGGTACATGAATTAAGGTTAAAACAACAACCTATTAGTCCTGCTTACTGTGAACTCAAACTAAATATTATTGCAAAGTCGGCAGAAGAAATTCAACGTGTCGTAGGGAGTAAACCAAGATGAGTGCAGCGCAAGATTTAGCATTACAGGTACAAGCAATCCAACAACAATATGCTGCTGGACAACTTTCGCCACAAGATTTTAAAGAATTAATTAATGATATGAATTTGGTGAATACCATTAATGAAAATGCGGCAACTTTTGAAATGGAACAAGAAGCTCGTGCCATTATATTAGGCGCCATACAGATAGCAAGTGCAATTTATTAATTAGGAGATTGAAATGAGTATTTTGAAAATTTTTAACGATGTAGAACAAAAAGTAGAATCTGAAGTTAAATCGGTTTTACATAAAGTAGAAACTGTGGTACAAAACGATTTGCATTCAGTATTTACCAAAGCAAAAGCTGAAGCTGCAACTGCTAACGCTGCTGTTGAAACATTAAAAGTTCAATTGGCTCAAGCAATTAAAAAAGCGGCAGATTTATCTGATGCTGCATCTCAGGCCGCCAAAGCAGCTGCTGACGAAGCTCAAGCAAAAGCTACAGCATTAGTTGCTGAAGCACAAGCTCATGCAGATATTGCAGCTCAACAAGCAAGTCAAATTATTGTTGATACAACACCGGCAGCTGTTAATCCAACTCCAGCTCCTGTTGTAGAAACTCCAGTTGATACACCAGCGGCTGAACCAACGGTAACTTTGGCGAGCTGAATTATGAATACACAACAATTTCAAGCCATTGTTGGTAACAACCCCTACGCAGAACATTGGGTAGAAGCATTGAATAAATGCTTTGACGATTATGAAATTAACACACCATTACGCCAAGCAGCATTTATGGGTGAGTGTTGTGTTGAATCTGCCAAGTTTACTGCAATTCAAGAAAATTTAAACTATCGTGCTTCTTCATTACACGCACAATGGAAATCTCATTTTCCAACAATGGAGATTGCACAACAATACGAACATAAACCAGAACAGATTGCCAATAAAGCATATGAGAATCGTATGGGTAATGGACCAGAATCTTCTGGTGATGGTTGGAGATTCCGTGGTAAAGGTTTGATTCAATTAACCGGTCGTGATAACTATCAAGGTTTTGCGGATTCAGTTGGTATGAGTATTGATGATGCGGCCGCATATCTAGAAACATTTGAAGGTTGTGTTCAATCTGCTTGTTATTTTTGGGAATCACATAATTTAAATGCCTTGGCCGACCAAGGTAATATTGACCAAATCTCAAAAATTATTAATGGTGGAACTTTAGGTATTGAAGAAAGACGCCATTTCTATCAAGTTGCATTACAAGCATTAGGAGCATAAATGAGTTTGTTAGATACCGCATTGGGTTTTATTACCAAAAAAGATAAAGAGCAACCAACGGGTTCTCGTTCTGAAAGAGAAGCAAAGATTAAAGACAAAGCTGGTCTTGTAATTAATATCTTTGCATTGTTATTGGCAGTAAACGCTTACATCGGTGGCACTTTAAGTTCAACCGTAATGAACAACACCATAAAAGCCAACGATTTATGGAATTTTTATCAAGCCAAATCTATTAAACAAACACAATATGATTTAGCTGCACAACAAACTTTAGATCCAATCAAAGCAAAAAAGTGGGCTGATAAAGCTGCTTCTTATGAAGATGGTGAAGAAGGTAAAAAAGCATTGTTTGAGAAAGCTAAAAAATTAGAATCGGACCGTGATTTGGCCAAAAAGAAATCTCCATGGATTTCTTACGCTTCTACCGCATATCAATTATCAATCGTGGTATTATCAGCAAGTATATTATCAGTTAGTATGTACCTCTTTTGGGGAAGTTTTGCCGTGGCAGGAATTGGATTGTTGTTGATGATTCAAGGATTATTTCTAATATTTTAAGGAATAGAAATGGCAGACAAAAAAGAATCTGGTACTGAATGGATGCAAAAACTATGGCGTCCTGCCATGGGTTGGATGTATATGCTTATCTGTTTACTTGATATGGCAGTATTTCCTATTTTGTGGTCTTTACTACAAGCTATGATGCACGTTCCCATTACTCAATGGAATCCACTAACACTACAAGGTGCTGGTCTATTTCATATTGCTATGGGCGCTGTATTAGGCATTAGCGCATTTGGTCGCACACAAGAAAAATTAGCAGGAACAGCAGCAAACCCAACCGCAACATCACAAACAATTACCAACAACGGTAATATGAGTGGTATGCAAGGCGGTATGGGTATGAACTCAGGTATGGGTGGCATGGGTATGGGCGGTATGAGTGGTGGTATGGGAATGGGTATGAACTCAGGCATGGGAATGAATAACAGTATGGGTAGTTCCTTTGGTGGAAGTTCTTTTGGTGGTGGCATGACCTCAGCTCCAACAATTACTCCACCTCCAGTTGCACCTCCTACATCTTCTAAATCAGCAGTACCAACTTCAGGATTTCCTCCATTATGAAAAAACTATTATTAATCACATTTAGTTTATTAACATTATCTGCTCAAGCAGTTACTATGGAAAAAGTTTGCCACGAAGTAAAAGGTAAACAACAATGCAAATTAGTAAAAGTTCATAAACCATTATCGGATGCCACAGCGGTACCAGTTAAGAAAAAATAAATGGCTGATGATGACATCAAAGTTGATGTTGGTGTATTAAAGACCCAAGTATTGACTTTATCAACTCTTTGTAGTAAAATGGACCAGGTAATTGAAAAACTGGTAGACCAACACGACCGTCATATAGCAAAGGTTTATGATGACATGGAAAACCGTAGACTAGAAACGGATGCAGACGTAAAAGAAATTCATGAACGTATTGATACGGTATTGGAAAAAGTCCAGGATTCTGAACGCAGACTTATGGAAGAAATGAAAGGCTTGAAAAAGTCTATGAGTGAACATAGTGAAGCTTCCAAACTACAATTTGAAAAATTGAATCAATGGAAATGGACAATTGCCGGTGGTATTCTTGTGATATCATGGTTGATTTCCCATTCAAATCTTGATACAATAGTGAAATCTATCCACTAAATTAACTGATTATATTATGAGTGTTTTTATCGACAGGTCTTTCCTGTTGCGTGTATCGCCTAGATTAGGCAGGTTTTCCAAAAAGAAAGACGACCTGTATAATTTCAGGTGCCCGCTCTGTGGCGACTCACAGAAAAATAAGCTGAAAGCTCGTGGTTTTGTTTATCGCAAACAAAATGATTATTTCTATATGTGCCATAATTGTGGCATATCAACTACGTTCTATAATTTCTTAAAACAAATCGATTCAAATTTGTTAAAGGAATATCAATTAGAAAGATACAAAAATGGCGAAACCGGAAACAACAATTATCCAAAACCGGAGTTTGAGGAATACAAAACGGAAGCTCCGAAGTTTAAGAAAGCGCTCGAGCTTCCTACAATCAACTCATTACCAGAGGCGCATTTTGCTAAAGTCTATGTTCAGCAAAGACGGATTCCGCAGGCCATTTGGTCGGAACTATACTATGCGGAAGATTTCGCTGCCTTCATACAAGACCTTGGGATTGAGAAAGAAGGACTTCACCAGAACGACAAGCGACTCATCATACCGTTTTACAATAAAGAGAAGGAACTCATGGCTGTCCAGGGTCGCTCGTTGGGTGAATCGAAACTCAGGTATATCACATTAAAGTTGCATGATGATAACAAGAAGGTCTATGGCTTAGACCGAGCCAACACGGAATCAATGGTTTATGTAACTGAAGGTCCTATTGATTCAATGTTCATAGAGAACGCACTGGCAACAGCAGACTCTAATTTAGAATCGATTACCGATTGCGTGGACAAGTCCAAGGTCGTTTTGGTGTTCGACAACGAACCTCGTAACAAAGAAATTGTCGCAAAAATAAATTCTGCTATTGATAATCACTTCAATGTAGTCATTTGGCCAGAATTCATTGATTCTAAAGACATTAATGAAATGGTGCTCGATGGGTTCTCGCCTGATGAAATCCAAGACATTATAAGTAAAAATACCTTTGTAAATTTAAGAGCCAAAATGGAGTTTGTGAATTGGAAAAAGATTTAATTAATTGGATACAAAGGATTTCTGAACGCAAGGATGAACTCGGTGGTTTTAATGTTTGTCCTTATGCTAAGAAAGCATTAGAAGATAAAAAAGTATTTTGGTCTTACATTGGACAAGAATGTGAAGCCTACATACTAAGATACATTGAAATGACACCTGACTTTGAGGTAATTGTTTTTTATAATCTTAAAAAGAACTTGACGGATGAGAATTTAAAAGATATCATAAACAAGTTGCAATCAAAACGCAACGACATGATTTTCTTAAAAGACCATCCTGATAATCCTGGTTTTATTAGTGGCGTTAATACAAGTAATGGTGAATATCCTACTATTCTCGTTCAGCCAAGAGATAAACTAGAAGAAGCAAGAGAAAAGTTATTGAAAACCAATTACTATGATTATTGGTCTGAAGATTATAAAAAAGAAATTTTGAATTACGGAAAATAATAACAATAAAGGTGAATTTGCATGGAATATCTAGGAATTAATATTGATTTGAGCAGAGATAGTTTGTTTGATGAATTGGGCATTAAGCGATTAAAAGAAAGTTACATGAAAGAAGATGAAGAAAGTCCACAACACCGATTCGCATTCGTCTCCAAAGCGTTTAGTTCCTCTCCAGAGCACGCACAACGCCTTTACGATTACAGTAGTTCTCATTGGCTTTCCTATTCTACTCCTATTCTTTCTTTTGGTCGTAGCAAGCGTGGGATGCCTATCAGTTGCTTCCTCAATTATATTGAAGATACTGCGGAGGGATTAGTTGATAACCTTTCTGAAACTAACTGGCTTTCTATGCTCGGTGGCGGCGTTGGCATTGGCTTTGGTATTCGTTCAGCAGACGATAAATCTACTGGTGTCATGCCTCACCTCAAAATCTATGACGCAAGTTCTCTCGCATACCGCCAAGGTCGCACTCGCAGGGGCAGTTATGCTGCTTATCTCAACATCAGCCATCCTGATATCATTAGCTTCTTAGAGATGCGGAAGCCGACAGGCGACCAAAATCAAAGATGTTTAAATCTACACCACGGCATTAATATCACCGATGATTTCATGCAAATCATTGAGAAATGTATGTTGGATCCAGAATCAAATGATGATTGGGAATTAAAAGACCCACATTCAGGTGAGATTCGTGAAACTGTATCAGCAAAAATGTTATGGCAGATGATTCTAGAACTCCGTATGCACACAGGTGAACCTTATCTACATTTTATTGATACAAGTAATAATCAATTGCCACAATGGTTAAAAGATAAAAGTTTAAAGATTCACCAATCAAATCTTTGTTCTGAAATTATTTTGCCTACTAATGAACAGAGAACAGCAGTATGTTGTTTATCAAGTTTAAATTTGGAGACTTATGATGAATGGAAAGATAACAAATTATTTCTTAAAGACGTTGCCGAAATGCTTGATAATGTCCTTCAGTTTTTCATCGATAATGCTCCTGATGCTATTGCTCGTGCAAAGTATAGTGCCGCAAGAGAGCGTTCTATTGGTATCGGTGCTCTTGGGTTCCATGCTTATTTGCAGCGCAACGGTATTGCTTTCGAAGGTGTTATGGCCAAAGTAGCCAACAATAGAATTTTTAAATCTATTAAAGAGGGTTTAGATGCAGCAAATATTCAATTGGGTTCCGAAAGAGGTGAAGCGCCTGATGCGGCTGGTACTGGTCGTAGGTTTAGTCATGTTATGGCTATTGCTCCCAATGCTTCTTCTTCCATTATCATGGGCAATACTTCTCCTTCTATTGAACCTTATCGTGCCAACGCTTATCGGCAGGATACTCTTTCGGGTTCTTTCTTAAACAAAAATCGTTGGTTAGATAAAATTTTAAAGGAAAAACTACCAAATGAACAAGATTACTCTGATGCTTGGTCTAGCATTATTGCCAATGATGGTTCTTGTCAGCACCTTGATATACTCTCTGAAGCGGAACGTGATGTTTTCAAAACCTCAATGGAAATTGACCAAAGATGGGTTATTGACTTGGCTGCGGACCGTCAAGCGTATATTGACCAAGCGCAATCATTAAATCTGTTCTTTAGACCAGATGCACATATCAAATATATTCATGCTATTCATTTTATGGCATGGAAAAAAGGATTGAAAACTTTATATTATTGCCGTTCAGAAAAAATAGGTAAAGCAGATAAAGTGTCTAAGAAAATTCAACGTGAAATTATTAAAGAAATTGACATGACACAAATTGCTCAAGGTAACGACTGTATTGCTTGCGAAGGATGAAATGATTAAGAAAACAGATACAAAAATAACAGATGAACGAACATACTTTAAACCTTTCAACTATCCTTGGGCATATGATGCCTGGTTGAAACATGAACAATCTCATTGGTTACATTCGGAAGTTCCTATGCTTGAAGATGTCAAGGATTGGAAAAAGAAACTTTCTAAAGAAGAAAAACAATTTCTCACCCACATTTTTAGATTCTTCACCCAAGGAGATATTGACGTTGCTGGTGGTTATGTTAATAATTATCTACCTTATTTCCCACAACCCGAAATACGCATGATGCTTCTTGGTTTTGCTGCTCGTGAAGCCTTACACGTTGCCGCATATTCTCATTTGATTGAAACTCTTGGTTTACCAGAAACAACATACAATGAGTTTATGGAATATGCTCAGATGAAAGAGAAGCATGACTATGTAATGGATATTGCTTCTAAGAATACAACAAAAGAAAACACAGCTACACATATTGCTACATTCTCGGCATTTACCGAAGGTATGCAATTGTTTAGTTCATTCATTATGTTGCTAAACTTTCCACGCCATGGCAAAATGAAAGGTATGGGACAAATTGTTACTTGGTCTATTGTTGATGAAACTCAACATACTGAGAACATGATTAAATTGTTTAGAACATACATAGAAGAAAATCGTGAAATTTGGAACGATGACTTAAAAGGTCGTTTGTATACCATTGCAGAGAGAATGGTTGAATTAGAAGATAAATTCATTGACCTAGCATTTGCTATGGGTGCTATGGAAGATTTAACAGCGGAAGATGTTAAGAAGTATATTCGTTATATTGCCGACCGAAGATTAATTTCTTTAGGACTTAAAGGTCAGTTTAAAGTGAAAAGAAATCCTCTGCCTTGGGTAGAAGAAATGATTAATGCACCAACACACACAAACTTCTTTGAGAACAGAGCAACTGATTACGCTAAAGGTTCTTTATCAGGAGATTGGGGTGATGTTTGGGCTCACTAAAGGTTCAACATGACACAAAAACAACTATCAGGAGAATGCTTAAGTTGTGAATCATCTTATAGCATAGCATTTATGGAAGAACTAGTATCTCAAGATTTACCGGAACATTGCCCATTCTGCGGTGAACAAATCGAAGAATTATCCGAGGACTATATAGAGGATGATGACGATTTGGACAATGAGGAATGGGAATAAATTGGCAGTATAATGGAACTGATTTTACGGAAGATTTGATTGGTGATAATTACGGATTCGTTTATTTAATTACTAATACAGCGAATAACAAAAAATACATAGGTAAGAAATTTTTTTATTCTACCAAAACCAAGCAAGTCAAAGGTAAAAAGAAACGGTATAAAGCACCAAGCAATTGGCAAACTTACTATGGAAGTAGTGCCGAACTAGCTAAAGATGTGTTATCATTAGGTCATGGAAATTTCACCCGTGAAATCTTACATCTTTGCCAGTCCAAAGGCGAATGTGGTTATCTCGAAGCAAAAGAGCAATTCATCCGTGGCGTTATGGAAACGGATGATTACTACAACAATTGGATTATGGTAAGAGTGAGAAAATCACACATCAAGGACTACAATGTTAGACTATCTAAAAAAACTGAGGGACGATCCTGAAGGACCTTATGATGCAATCTTTTTTCTGCCAGGAGATAAACAAGGTCAAATTCATATTGAGGGCAATCAATTTAAAGATCCAGGTGAACCGATAGGCGGCAACTCTATGGGTCACGCTTATGAAGTGGTATTATTTAAAGATGATGCAGAAAATGATAAGTTATACAATGTTGACCGTTTTGAAGCAATATTTGTAGACCCATATGAATACATCTCCAATTTGATACCACAAGACTGGTTTGGTATGGTGGTAAGAAAAACTACCACTTCTGGTGGGTTTATACAACGAATATTTGACAAACTGAAAGAAGTGTGATACAATAGAGTTTTGAAACTATTGAAAGTTTGGTATGATTCTCGTTGACTTAAATCAGGTATTACTTGCCGGCCTAATGGCACAAATTGCCAATCAAAAAGGCAAGTTAGATGAACATTTAATCCGCCACATGGTATTAAATATCATTCGTAACCATGTTAAGAATTTTAAAGCAGAATATGGTGAAGTGGTATTGTGCTGTGATAATCGCAAGTATTGGCGGAAAGAATTCTTTCCTTTCTATAAAGCAAATCGTAAAAAGAATCGTGACAAGTCCGATTTGGATTGGCATTTGATTTTTGATATGCTTGCCAAATTCAAGCAAGAACTCAAAGATAATTTCCCATATAAAGTATTAGATGTTGAGGGCGCTGAAGCTGATGATATTATTGGTACATTAGTGCCAAGGCAATCAGCACATGAGAAAGTTTTGATTTTATCTAGCGATGGTGACTTTTTACAATTACAAAATTATCCAAATGTAAAACAATATAATCCATCACAGAAAAAATTTGTGAAGTCGGAGAATCCACTCCTAGAACTCAAGGAGAAGATTATTCGTGGAGATAAAGGTGATGGTATACCTAATATCTTTTCGCCTGGAGATTGTTTTGTCCGTGACCTCCGTCAGAAACCAATTACACAGAAGATACTAGATAAGTATTTGAATGAATCTCCTGATAAATGGAATGATGAATCGGCATTAACTGGTTTTTCTCGTAATGAAACACTAATTGACCTAAAGTTTATTCCTAGTGATATCAAAACTAAAATCATAAATACGTATGAAGAAACAACGCCTGCTAAAGGCAAATTGCTGAATTATTTTATTGAGCATAAACTGAAGAACTTAATGGAAGTAATAGAGGAATTCTAATGATGAGAAACATATATGAAATTTTTGATGATTTTGAATTAGCTACAAACAAAAAAGAAAGAATGGCTGTTATTGAGAAGAATCTTTCTCAAACACTAGTTGATGTATTACAGTTAACCTATCATCCTGATTATCAATGGTGGGTTACCGAAATGCCAGAGAATTATAAGATACCAACTTCTAATTTACCTGGTTTAGCGACTACACAATTATCAACAGAAATTCGTAAGTTATATTTGTTCCGTAAAGGTGATGGCATGGCGGATAAATTATCTCCTAGAAAACGGAATGAATTATTAATACAGTTCTTAGAATCTTTAGAGCCGAGAGAAGCAGAAGTCATCATTGGTATTTTTGGTAAAGACCAAGGTGTTAAAGGTTTAGATTATAAATTTGTTAAAGAGGCATTTCCACACTTATTACCATAATGCGACCAAAAGATAGAATAATAATAATTACCGGTACATTTGATCCATTATCTGCTGAAGAATTACTCTATATTAAAAAATGTCATCATAAAGGTGATTGGTTAATTGTTGGCGTTCATTCTGATTGGTACATGGCTTGGTCACAAGGTGGATTTGTTCAGAATTATGAAACTCGTAGAGAAATCGTTAAAAGTTTAAAATTTGTAGATGAAGTTATGTCATTCAATGATTCTGATGGCACAGTATGTCAACTACTTAAAATTGCAAAGATTTGTTATCCCGATGCTAGTATAACTTACATATCACCGGAAGATATGCATAATATGCCCGAAACTAAAATTAAAGGCATTACTTTTGAAACGATGAAATAGGAGAAAAGAAGTGACTAAATTTGTGGGTAAGTTCCGCAAGAACCAAGATTATAATGAAGATTACAGTTATATGCCAAAGCGAAAACATCGCAATGAGCATTCTGAAATCAAGAAAATGAAAAATCGTGATGTTGAGGAAGTGTTAAGTCAACTTGACGATTCAAGTTTACCAGAAGAAAATAGAAATATCTGATTTTTTCTTATAAGTAGGTATGTCCGCTTTTGATAAAATGGTATTGTTGTTTCCATACAACAGAACCGCTTGACATCCAGCACCACCTGTATTATAATGGGTTCTTCACATGGAGAATTCTTGATTATGATATACGGTTACATTCCAAAATCTAAACCAAAGAAATTGACTAAGGCTCAACAAGAGCAAAAAGCAGAGTGGTTGGCTGCTATTAATCAATTATCTTCAAAACGGTATTCCCGTTCTCCCCTAATCAAAACAAGTTTGCCAGTTAAAAATATGGCTACTTACCACAGAGAAACTCCGAAAGTTGCGTCCTTAGATACTGGTTTTATCGCATGCACTAAGAAATTCGGAAATTCTTATACGGGTGAAAAAATTAAAGGCATTGGTACTATGCACAAATCAAATGCTGTGCCAATTTTTACAGATAACGAAGCAAAAGATATAGCGAGTATGCGCAGATGAGTGAATTTGATGAGTATTTTGATTATTTGGACACTTTAACCGAAACAGATTTGCAAAAAGAGTTGAAATGGCTTGAATCTATTGGCAAAGCTAAAGCAAATAATCAGAATTTTGTAGTAATTGACCATTTTTATGATATGTAAGGTGAAAAAATGTTAGCACAACACGAAGAAACTGCAATTTTGAACGGCATCGATACTGTAATTTACAATTTGAAGCAACTACCAATTGATGATGTTGCGCATTTTCTTGTAAATTTCAATCCGAAGCTTGCGGATGAGCTTGCTTCAGCGATTCATTACAAATTTTTTGACAATTTTGAAGGAAAAAATCATGAATAACGAATCTTATTACATTTGGCTTGATGCCAAAGCAGACGATGAAGAAATTCCTGCGTGGAAACGCTTAGATATTGTCACTCGCAAGTGGGCTGCATTGACCGGATTTGAAAAAGACCAAGATAGTTACGCAAAAATGAAAGAATATTATGCCTAAGATGTTCAAATCAAGCAAACCTATCAAAAATTGCTTGCTTTTAGAATTTAATACGCAAAAAGAACTTGCATTGTCATTTTGCCGTGTAGAAGAATACTATGAAGGTCAGCCAAAACTGAATAGAAACTATACTTCATTTGTAGACTTCATTGATTTCTTTATGAAAGATGATGGCTCAATTAATTATTTTCATTATTGGTCAGGTTTTAACATTCCAGGAAATGTTTTTATGGAATGGTCACAAAAAGAAATGCACGACAAGACAAAATGGGAATTAGAATTACTCAATGAAGTTGAAAAGAAATTGGATTTGGCATCACCGTTCTATATCATTGGTGGTAAAAAAGGTGATATGAATGTAATTGACCATGAAATTGCTCATGCTCTATATTACATGAATGAATCCTACAAAGGTGAAATGGATGATTTAAATTACGATTTCTTCAAAAAGCATCGTATGCAATATTCTAAGATAGTTAAAGCATTGAAGAAAATGGGTTATGGTGAGAATGTCATTAAAGATGAGGTTCAAGCATATATGAGTACCAGTAAAAAATCAGAATTGGTAATCAAATTTGGCCTAGATTACGATACCGTTTTACCCATGATCCGTCAATACCGAAAAGTGTTGTCCTGGTACAACACTCGTAAGAAATAACTTGACGGTAGACGATACATATAGTATAATGGTTCTATTAACTCGGAGATTATATGGAACTTATTCAATCAAAATCATTACTTGCCAAACTAATGGCAACAGAAAATCTTATTGTTGAACAACGCAATGTGCAAACTGCGTCATTCGATGTTAAGAACCGTGTATTGACGGTACCTGTATTAGACAAAAACATTTCTGGTTACCTCTATGACCTTTTCATGGGTCATGAGGTTGGCCACGCTCTCTATACTCCACTTGATGGACTAATCAAAGCACACGAAGAAAAAATTTCAGCATCCGTAATGAACGTGTTGGAAGATGTTCGTATTGAGAAAAAAGTCAAAAACAAATATCCTGGTATTCGTTCCAGCTTTGTTCGTGCTTATCGTGAACTCATCGATAAAGATTTCTTTGGTACTGCTGGTACTGATTTAAATGATTTGAATTTTATTGACCGTGTTAACCTTTACACTAAAGGTGGTGCAACACAAGGTATTAAATTTACCGACTATGAGCAATCGCTGGTCCGCATGATTGAAGGGACCGAGACCTATGATGATGTGATGGCGGTTGCTCGCCTCGTTTGTGATTACATGAAGAAGCAAGCCGAAGAGCACAAGAAAAATCATCCAGAAGAATTTGAAGAAGATGAGAATGGTGATTATGAAGGTTTTGATTCTGATGTTTATGATGATTCTGATGAATTTGATGACGAAGAAGAAACTAAAAAAGATAATAATCCTGGCGAAAAAGAACCTAATGAAGAATCAGATGAAAAAGATGATTCAGAACCTGAAGGCGGAACTCAAGCCGGCGGTACCGAAGTTTCTGAACATGAAGCAGATGAAACTAAATCATACACCGATGAATCATATCGTAGAAATGAGAAAAAGCTATTTGCAACAGATGGCCGCACCCATTACTATGCTAATATTCCAAATGTTGATTTATCCGATGCAATCGTAAATCACAGAGCTTTGTGGAAACGTTATCGTGAATCTGCTGATAGTCCTTACGCTTACAAGAAAGGTATTGATACCGATAAATTTATGAAGTTGCGTAATGATTCTAAGAAAGTTGTTGGTTATCTTGCCAAAGAATTTGAGTTGCGCAAAAATGCTGACCAATTAAAACGTGCATCGATTGCCAAAACTGGCGATTTGAACATGAATAAGATTTACGCTTACCAATTGACTGATGATATCTTTAAAAAGATGACAGTTGTTCCTGGTGCCAAATCACATGGTCTTGTTATGTTTCTCGATTGGTCAGGTTCTATGTCTAATCACATGGAAAATACTGTTAAACAATTAATCAATTTGGTTATGTTCTGTAAGAAGGTAAACATTCCTTATGATGTATATGCTTTTAGTGCTGAATATGATGAGCCATACAAACAAGCTTTAGTAGAAGGTGATGTTGTATTGCGTCAGTTCAAATTACTAAACTTATTATCTAGCAAGATGACTGCTTCTGAATTCACTTATGCCGGTTCTGCTTTGGTACAAATGTCAGAATATCGCCGTGGCTGGAGACCAAACTGGTTTCAGAAAGGTGGCACACCTTTGAATGAAGCAGTTATCTCTGCAATGAAAATTGTTCCTGAATTCCAAAAACAATACAAATTGCAAATTGTCAATACCGTATTCTTAACTGACGGTGAAGGCCATAGTAATTCTGAAGTTTTCTACAAAGATAGCAAAGGCAATATGCGAGATGGCACAACTAATCAAGAAATTGATTACGATAGTCCTAATTGGAAAGCAAGGCGCCAAATGGTATTACGTGATCCAATTACTAAGAACCAGGAAATTATTGAATACAATCATGGTCGTGAATTGACTGCATCATATATAAAGATGTTGAAGGCGAGAACTAATTGTAACATTGTTGGTTTCTATGTATTGGCTGGTCGTGAATTGGGTCGTGAACTACATCATTTTTATCCTAATAACTATATGTTGCACGATAAAATCAGATCCGAATTCCGTAAGAATAAATCGCTAACAGTTACCAATGCCGGATTTGACGAATATTATTTGTTACGCAGTGAAGGTTTAGATACTGATGATGATGTAACTTTTGAAGTAAAAGAGAATGCCACTACCCGTGGTTTGGTTTCAGCATTTAGTAAGTTTGCTGGCAATCGTTTGAGTAACCGTGTAGTATTAAATCGTTTTATAGGAATGATATCATGAAAGATATAGCAACTTTTGTAGGTGACGCAGGTAAAATTATGGCTGTAATTTATGAAGGCGATGGCTTTTGGAAAGTAAATTATGGTACATCAGAAAATCCAGCTTCTTTTAGTAAAGTGTTTATGACTGAAGCTGAAGCTACCGCTTTTGCTGCTGGTTATACTGACAAAGGAAGTAAACCAACTTTATTGAGTGAATAATATGGAATATGTTGAAGCGGATGATTTTAATCCCAAAAAAATATACGAAGATTTAATTGGTCGTGCCAAGCAGGCCAAAGAATGGTTTGTATATTGTTATATTGAAGAAGAATGGTTTCCAAAAGGAGAAGCATTACCTTTTGACCTTTCTATTAAAGACGGAGTATTTACCTGTCGTGTAGTGTGCACCTCTTATACAGAAGCACAGACTATCGTGGCTAATGCTCTACCCGTAATTAGATTTATTGAAGATCCAAATGAACGATAAAATTAAAGAAGCATTAATTATAACACAGGAAGAATGTGCTGAAGTAATTCAAGCCGTGTCCAAAGTCGTAAGATTTGGATTTGATTCTTGTTACCCAACCGAAGATTCGGCCTCAACCAAAGAATGTCTAGATATGGAAGTTGGACAGTTACTTTGTATGATTGGTATTCTAGTAGACCAAGGTGTTCTTGATGAAGAAGCCATGATGAATGCCATGGAAGCCAAAAAGATTAAATTAGAAACTTGGTCAAATTTATTTAAATAATGGATATCAGAGAACTCATTGCCCGCCTACATACAATTAAGATGTGGACCCAAAATGGTTCCATGGCCAGAAATTTATTAGATGAATTAATTAACCATTTCAAATCACAGTTGCCACAATAAAATGGAAGCCTTAAAATTTACCGGCATGATTCTGCTCATACTTGTGGCATATTCACTTATGGGCAACGATGATTACCATAAAATGTTTGACAAACCTTATGTAATCCGTTATGATTGTAATGAGGTGACCGAAGATGCGCCTAGAGAAATCCTTGATAAATGTATGAATACTACCGAAAGATATATTAATGTTAAAACCTATAAAGAATAATGTATTATTGAAATTGTTAGAAAAAGACTTAACTACCGAATCTGGTATTATTCTGAAATCTGATGTAACTCAAGTAAACAAAGGCTTAGTTTTAGAAATTGGTCCTGATGTAACGGATGTTGTAGTAGATGAAACTGTCCTACCAAATTGGAATCTGGCCAAGAAAATCAAGCACGATGGTGAAGATTTATTTGTTATTAAACAAGACGATATTGTAGGAGTATATGACGATGAGCAAGCTTGACGCTACCTACGAAGAAATCTATGCTGCTGTTCTAAGGAAAGAACGAGAACATTTATTGAGTTTATTTGACCCGCACCAAGAAGGTACAGGTCATTATAATACGGCTGCTTCTGTTCTGGAATCTAGAATTAAAGAATTAGAACAGAATAGTAATTAGAGTGAAGAATACTTCTATTTCCATTACATACCACGGATAGAGTAGAAATCACGAACCAAACGATCCACTTCAGCATGAGTAGTTGGATTCTTAGATTTGATGTAGTATTCTAATTGTGAATGGGTTCTTACGAAGTTTACGGCATTAAGAATTGATTTGAGAA
>Ga0007828_1000145_pt1 | contig 19973 bp, 17 predicted proteins | sample CryBogCBE16Oct07_FD_71232 | JGI IMG/M metagenome (GOLD analysis project Ga0007828, IMG submission 71232) | Freshwater microbial communities from Crystal Bog, Wisconsin, USA - CBE16Oct07 | ecosystem: Environmental > Aquatic > Freshwater > Lake | place: Crystal Bog, Wisconsin, USA | collected...
ATTTAATTTTTTAGGTATATTAGTTATGCTATGGATAGATTTAATATTATTTGGACCTATCTTTGGCGTACTAATTTGGGGAGTTCAAATGATTTGGATTCCATTCTGGGCCGCAGGAGTCATTAATGGACTCGGACATTTTATAGGATATAGAAATGAGCAAACACGTGATAATAGTCATAATCTTGTACCTTGGGCTATCATTGTGGGTGGCGAGGAGCTTCACAACAATCACCATGCTTCCCCCAGTGATACAAAACTGAGCAGACGTTGGTTTGAATTTGATATAGGGTATTTTTATTTACGTATACTTTGTATACTTAGATTAGCGAAAATACGCAATTAATCTTTAGTTGCATTAATAATGGCAGTAGATGTTTCTTTGTCTATTGTCATATATCCATCACATGCAATATTCCAATCATCGTTCCCGAATCCATCTGCTGTAGTTTCATCGTAAGCAGGAGCGTTAAACTTTACATGTTTTACTAAATATTCCTGCCCATCTTCAAATACGCGCCAAACATGTTCATGTGTACCGCGTCCTGGTTGACCTTTTGTTTTATTAAATCTTACTTGATAGTGTTTCATATTACTGTAGGTGTGTTAGCTGTATCAGTATTTATCTGAGGAGCCTGGTCAACGTTGATAGTAAAGTGAATAAATTTAACTGATTTTGTACTATGATTTCTACCTATGCTATGGGGCGTCCATGCATTTACTATATAAAGATCGCCTTCTTTTGGTAAAAAGTTTACAGCATCACTTGCATATGTAGCATCATTCATACTAGTTTCAGGTAAATTGATTTGTTTCTTTCCTGGTCTAGGATCGTGAAAGATAATACGTGAACTATCTGGTGGTACTTCTAAAAAGTAAAACCCAACAATTTGTGCACCTGCACCATGAATATGTTCTTCATGTGCACTATGCTTAAAATGCTCTTGCACCCACATACTAGTGTAATATGTTCGTTTATTTGACATATCATAGCCCTGTTCTGCTAGTATATCAAAACTTACATCAACTATATATTTTGCCAATGATTCAATCATTGGATCACTTAATATGTCATATGTTTGATATAATGGAAAAATAGGATCTAATTTTGGAACTTCTTTTTTAATTTTGTCTAATGCATTTTTAGCAACTATTTTAGCATCAGCTAATAAATCAGGTCTTTCTATTTTATAGATACTTGTCATAAAATAGTTAAATCTGTTACCATTAATTTGGGGAACTTTTGGTTCACTAACAGATTCTATTGTTACTTGTTGTGTAGTTTCTTCACCTATTATAATGGGTGCTTTAACTGTAGTTTTTACTGGTTTCTTTGTGGATTTTTTCATAAAAGTATTTATTTGCGTACATGCTTGTCCTCAAAAAAAAGATAAATACTAGATTGATTTATGTCAATATATCTTTAGAATTCCAGGAGCAAAAATGGCAACACAGGATTATAGTTCAGTAAAAAACGCAAGTGTACTAGTACCGACAACTGCTAGTAATTTAGGTACCCCATGTCAACCATACGGTAACATTTATGTTCAAAGTAGTGTTACAATTGGTGCAAATAGTGGAGGCGCAACTTCAACAATTACCGCTACTAGCGGTATAGTTCCAAAAATAGCTTCATTAACTTATGCTAATTCAACTACTGCTGCAAATCCTGCAGGTAGCGAAACTGTTACAGTAAATGGATCAGGATTTTTAAGTGGTGCAATTATATATTTAAATAATGTACCAGTAAACACAGTAAACGTAGTAAGTTCAACAACTATTACATTTGTTACCCCTGCAATGGCGGCCGGCAACTATTCTTTTTCTGTAGTTAATAGTGATGGTGGAAGTGGTACATTTGTACCTGGAATTAATTATACAACAGTTCCCGTATGGTCAACTGCTTCAGGTGGTTTAGGTAATGCACATGAGGGTAACTCAGTGAGCGTATCTGTCGCTGCCACTGACGGGTCACAAAATATTTCATATAGTGTAGTAAGCGGTAGCTTACCAACTGGATTAAGTTTATCAAATACTGGTATTATATCAGGTACTTTAGCAACAAGCACTCCAGGTAACACAACATATAATTTCACTATCGGTGCAGCTGACCCACAAAATCAAATTGTTAATAGAAACTTTAGTTATGTTGTAACTGGAGATACAATAACTATTAACAGTCCTAGCAATGGAACGTCTTATACAAAAACTATTAATAGTGCTATCAGTAATATTACAGTTAATGCAACAAGTGCGTTTGGTAATACAATTACATATACTGCAAACTTTGTTCCATCAGGATTAAATTTAAATTCAAGTACAGGTGTTATTAGCGGTACACCAAATGTGATAGGTTCTACAACTAGTAAAATATTTGCAAACACTAACTCTCATTCTGCTAATATCGTATTAACATTTAATGTTCAGCAAGTTGCTCCTACATGGTCAACAACAGCAGGTAGTTTAGGTAGTGGAAATGAAGGTAACTCAGTTAGTATTCAGTTATCAGCAGACGATCAAGGATCACCTGTTACATATGCAGTAACTGCTAATAGTATACCTAATGGATTAACATTAGCAAGCAATGGATTAATGAGTGGTACATTAGCAACTAGTGCTAGTGGTAACACGACATATACATTTACAGTAGCTGCTAATAATGCATACGGTGGTTCAACAACACGTTCATTTAATTATGTTGTGACAGGTGATACAGTAACTATCAATAGTCCTGCAAATAATTCAAATCAATCATTTTTAATTAATAATGCAATCAGTAATGTTACAATTAATGCGACTAGTGCATTTGGCAATACAATTACATTTAGTGCAAATACATCTTTGCCAAATGGTTTAAGTTTAAATTCAAGCACTGGTGTTATTAGTGGTACACCAAATACATTTGCTAACTCAACAGTCAAAGTATTTGCTAATACAAATTCACATAGTGCAAATATTGTAATGAATTTTGCAATTACAGAAACCAATCCAACATGGGTAACTAGTGCAGGTAGTTTAGGTAGTGCTAATGAAGGCAATACTGTAAGTATCTCTGTAACTGCAACAGACAATAACAGTCCAGTAACATATTCAGTTACTAGTGGTAGCTTACCGGGCAATTTAACATTATCATCTTCTGGTAATGTAGGAACAATTAGTGGTACATTGGCAAATGCTGCTTCAGCAGGTAACAATGTTTCTAACTTTACAATTACTGCAAGTAATCCATATGGTGGTTCAACTGCTAGAGCATTTAGTTATACAGTAGTCGGTGATACACTTACATGGAGTAGTCCGACATCAGGAACTACATTCAACGAAGCAGGTGGTTCTGCAATAACTCCCATCACTTTAAGTGCCACTAGTGGATTTGGAAAATCTATTACTTATTCCGCTACTAATTTGCCAAGTGGATTAAGTTTAAGTGGTAATACAATATCAGGTACTGCACCTTTATCATATGCAAATACAGCAGTAACTCTTACTGCGACAACATCTACAAAAACATCTACAGAAACTGTATATGTTAATGTTTTCAATGCTAATTATCAAATAACTTATTTGGTGGTAGGTGGCGGTGGTTCAGGTAACTGGAGTGGTATGTGGTGTGGCGCAGGTTCTGGTGGTGGCGCAGGTGGTCTAGTTAATAGTACTGCATGTGTGTCAGCAGGAACAAGTTATACTGTTCACGTTGGAACAGGTGGTGCATGTGGTGCTAGTGGTACAAATTCTTACATAGGTTGTTTAGTTATAGGCTATGGTGGTGGTGGTGGAGGTGGAAACAGAGGTGGACATACCGCTTGTGCTGGCTTTGCTGGTGGTTCAGGTGGTGGTGGCGGTAACTGGTCAGGTCAAGGCGGTGCAGCAACTCAACCATGTAGCGCATACGGTGGTTTTGGGTATGCAGGTAGTGCTGGTGGTGGTAATGGTTGGTGTGCATATCGTGCAGGAACTGGTGGTGCTGGTGGTGGTGCTGGTGGTGCTGGTGGAACTGTTTGCGGTCAATGGGGCGGTGGCTCAAATGGTGGTATCGGCAAGCAAATTACACAATTTGCTAACTATGGTTATCCAGCAGGATGGTTCGCAGGTGGCGGAGCTGGCAACAGTTTAAACAGTGGTATACAGAACGGCGGTAAAGGTGGCGGTGGTGGCGCATATTGTTGCGCCGGGACTAGAAAGAGTTGCGCTACATACAATGCAGGACAACCTAACACAGGTGGTGGCGCAGCCGCTCAAAATCAAGGCGGTTCAGGTATAGTTGTGATTATGTATACAAGTGCTACACAACGTGGTACTGGTGGCACAGTAACAAGTAGTGGATCAGGTGCAAGTACTGTATGGTATCATGCATTTACTGGTTCAGGTACTTACGTAGCGTAAATATTAATTAATTAAGAAAAAGGGAAGAAATGAGTCATTTTGCACAAATAGATGAAACTAATACAGTTGTAAATGTTTTGGTAGTAGAACAAGATTTTATCAATACAGGAGCGTTAGGAGATCCTAGTAAATGGATTCAAACTAGTTACAATACTAGAGGTAATGTTCATTATGCACCTAATAGTCATACACCAGATGATGGTATAGCTTTGAGAGGTAATTATGCAGGAATTGGATATAAGTATGATCCAACTAATGATGTATTTTATGCTCCTCAACCATTTCCAAGCTGGATATTAGATACAACGACTTGGCTTTGGAAAGCTCCAGTAGATTATCCAAATGATATAGGTACAGGCAGTCCACCAAAAGCCTATAGATGGGATGAAGCTACAACATCTTGGGTTCAAGTATAAAATTATTAAGATATTATTAAATGACACAAAATTATCACAACTTAAAAAACGCAAGTATTTTAGTTCCAGCAACATCTGCTGATTTAGGAACTCCATGTCAACCATACGGTAACATTTATGTAAAGAATAATGTATCATTGGGAGCAGGTAATGGTATTGCTAACGTTACATCTTTTAGTGCTACGAGTTTAGCAGTACCTAAAATTCAAAGTATAACATATCCTAATACTGAAACAGCAGCCAACCCAGCCGGTGGTGAAACAATTACTATCAATGGATCAGGATTTTTAACTGGATTGGGAGTATATGTTAATAACGTATTAATGAATACGTCTACTGTAGTAAGTTCAAATCAAATTACATTTAGCAGTCCTGCATTGGCTGCTGGTAATTATCCACTATCAGTAGTTAATAGTGACGGTGGAAGTGCGACATATTTGTTTGGTATAACTTATACTACTGTGCCTACATGGACAACGGCAGCCGGTAGTTTAGGTATTGCACGTGAAGGTAACACAATTAGCACTTCAGTTGCTGCAACTGATAATGCACAAACAATTACATATAATGTAACTAGTGGTAGTTTACCAAGCGGATTAACATTAGCAAGTAATGGTGCAATAACAGGAACATTGGCAAATAGTGCTAGTGGTAATACAACATATAATTTTACATTAGGTGCAAAAGATCCACAAAATCAAGTAGTAACACGTAACTTTAGTTATACTGTTACTGGTGATACAATTACATGGAGTAGTCCATCATCAGGTACTACATTTAGTGAAGTACAAAACGTTACAATCAGTAATATTGGATTAAGTGCAACTAGTGCATTTGGTGCAAGTGTAACTTATAGTGCAACTGGTTTACCAACTGGTTTAAGTCTAAGTGGTAGTAACATTACAGGTACTCCAACTGTTATTGCAAACTCTACTGCAACAATTAGCGCAACAACTGCAACTAAACAAGCTAACATATCATTAACATTTAACGTAGGTGGTGGTACATTATCTGCTACTGGTGGTAACTATGTTACAACTACATGCGGATACAAATATCACGTATTTACAGGCACAAGCAACTGGACATTAACTGCCCCAGGTAGCAAAACTATTAACTACATCTTAGTAGGTGGTGGTGGCGGAGGTGGAACTGGTAACGGTGGTGGTGGCGGAGGTGCTGGTGGATACTTAGCCGGTACTATTGCAGGTGGAACACTAACAGCAGGATGTTATCTTGTTACAGTGGGTGGTGGTGGCGGAGGTGCAACAATTGGTGCAAACACATCATTCCATTCAACAGTAGCATATGGTGGACAACAAGGTACTGGTGAACGAAATGGATACTGTACAGGTACATTTGGTTCAGGTGGTGGTGCTGGTGGTTCAAACGGTTCAACACATTGTTCTGCTGGCTTTACTGCTGGTCAAGGTCATGCAGGTGGTAATGGATACAATCCTTGCGGTAGCTTTAGATATGGTGGAGGTGGAGGCGGGGCCGGCACTGCAGGTAATAATGCAAATAGTAGTGGACCAGCAACTGGAGGTTGTGGTGTTGGAATGAGTATTCCGGCAGCCGCTATCGGTGCTGCTTCAATTGGTGTAAACTATAGTGGTACATTATGGGTCGCTGCTGGAGGCGGTGGTGGTATATATAGCTACTTGTATGGTTGCGGTGCTAACGGCGGTAAAGGTGGCGGCGGTAAAGGCGGACCAGAAAACGCAAGCACTAACAACGGTAGTGATAGTGGATATGGATTTGCAGCTACAGTAGGCACTGGATCAGGCGGTGGAGCTGCCGGTCAAGCATACAACAAGGGTTCTAGTGGACCAGGTGCAGGTGCTAGTGGATTTGCAATCATTTATTATCAATATCCATAATAAGTTAGTTTTAAGGAAAAACGTCAATGACAACGCAGAATTATCATACTATTAAAAATGCCGGAGTTTTAGTTCCGGCAACAAGTGCTGACTTGGGTACAGTTGGAAACCCATACGGTAATATATATCTAGCTGGTAACGTTACATTAGGTAATAACGCAGCAACTATTACTGCTAGTAATGCAATAGCTTTGTCAGTTACATCATTGACATATGCAAATGGCCAAAGTGCAGCCAATCCAGCTGGTGGTGAATCAATGAAAATTAATGGCACTGGATTTCAAAATGGGTTAGGTATATATATTAATGGTACATTACTAAACATATCATTGACAATAACATCAACACAGATAACATTTACTACTCCTGCATTAGCAGCAGGTAATTATACAATCTCAGTTGTTAATGGATCAGGCGCAAGTGCTAGTTATTTGTTTGGTATAACATATAGTAATTTCCCTACATGGACAACAACTTCAGGTAGTTTGGGTAGTTTTCATGAAGGCAATAGTATTAGTACTACTTTAGTTGCTACTGATGCTAACACTACAATATCGTATAGGATAGACAGTGGTAGCTTACCTAGTGGAATAACATTAGCAGGTAATGGTCTTGTATCAGGTACACTAGCAAACGTAAGTGCTAATACAACATATAATTTTACTGTAGGTGCAGTTGACGGACAGAGCCAAGATACTCCTAGAAATTTTTCTATAGCAGTAGTTGCTGATTCTATTACGTGGAGTAGTCCAAGTACTGGAACTAACTATACAGAATATACAGGCACTGCAATTAGTAACATTGGATTAAGTGCAAGTAGTGCATTTGGTTCTAGTATAACATATAGTGCAACTGGTTTACCAACAGGATTAAGTATCAGTGGCAGTAACATTACAGGTACACCAACTACATCAGGTAATTCAACAGCAATTATAACTGCAACAACTGCAACTAAACAAGCAAATATTTCATTAAACTTTGCAGTACATACAAACGTATCTCAGACATTTAATTATACAGGAAGCATCCAATCTCTTGCATTACCTAGCAGTATAGTAGGTAACACAATTACTGTTACCGCAGTAGGTGCTGCAGGTGGATGGAGTACAAATAATCAACGTGGTGGTGCTGGCGGAAATGCAACTGCTACATTAACAGTAACACCAAGTTCAACAGTTTATATTGTAGTTGGTACAGGTGCTAACGGTGCATACAGTGGTGTATCAGGCACATATGGTGGCGGTGGTAGTGCACCATGTCAATTCTCTGGTAGTCAAGGTGGTGCAGGTGGAGGATATAGTGGAGTATTCACAAACTCAACACCTTCAATTGCTAGTGCATTAATCGTTGCAGGTGGCGGTGGTGGTGCAACTAACTTTGGTGGTTGTAATAGTGGTGGCGCAGGTGGTAATAGTGGTTCAGGATCAGGATCTGATGGATCATCAAGTAGCTATCAAGGCAGACATGAAGGCGGATATGGTGCTAGTGTAACCGGTGGCGGTGGTGGTGGTACTGGTGCAGATACAGGAACTGCAGGTGGAGGATCAGCATTACAAGGTGGTAACTCTACTGGCGTTAATAAGGGTGGTGCTTGTGCATGGAGTGGTGGCGGTGGCGGTGGCGGAGGCTACTATGGTGGCGGTGGCGGAGCATCTGGTGGAGGAAGTCGTGGTGCAGGTGCCGGTGGAAGTACATGGGCAGCAAATACTATCACATGGGGAACAGCAAATCAGAATTTACGTGGAAGCGTAACTATCAGTTATACAACTTAATTTAAGAACACAGCCTTAGGACCGTGTGCGCGGCTGCTGCGTAAACAAAATCTATTCGCTACAGACTTTTGTTAAAGTGAGCATTCTCAGATAAATATATGATAGGATATTTAAATGAGAGCATACGAACTATCAAAATTGTCACCAGTTGAGGAATTAAAAAATAGATTACCTCAATTGAAAGACCATAATTACAGTACCATTGACAAATTAATGAAAGAGATTTCTCATAAGCATGGGTTAGATCCACATGGTAAAAAATTACATATAATGTTTATTAGTAAGTATGGTCATAGTCCAGATCATTGGGTCAAACAAATTAAAAATAAATTAGGTGAGCAAGACGTAGAAGAAAATTTCATTGGAATGGATCCTCAAGGTGTGGCGGAAAACAAGGAAGAATTACACACACAACTTCAATCAATCAATCAAAAGTTAAAATTAATGAGAGGCGGTCCAGTCGGAGAACCTAATAGTATGGCTTTTGTTGAAAAACGCAAAGAATTACTAAAACAAAAAGAACAAATACTATCACAATTAAAGCAAGGTGTGGTGGAAGGCTCATTGAATGAATTTGTTGCAGGAGGAGGATTCAAACCGCCCAAAACACCTACAAACAAAAATAACGGACCCTGGGGAGATGATGATGACGATGATGATGGATTTGATTGGTCAAAAGAACCCAATAAAATTGGTAAGAAAATGTTGGAACTACAACATAAACGAATTAAAATTATTTGGCGTCCGTGGTTAGATCAAGGTCATGATATTATTGCTATTATTAAAAATATTAGACCAATGGCACATAAACCAAATGTTATAGAATTTACTTATAGTTGGAAAACCTCAGGTGGTAAATGGCAAAAAGCACATAGCTTTATTGGGCCCAATGCTGTAGAAGATATGACGCTAGTGCCTGTTGGTGCCAATGTATATGAATTAAAAGAATTATCAGACACAGATAATTTTTCAGAAGGTGTGGCAGAAGGCTCAGAGCAGATCAACGAATATAGAGACAGGATGTATCAATACATTAAAAGTATTGTCCCTACATGGCCAGAATACATAGTTAAAGATTGGTTATATGCTAATCAAGCCAAACCTTTTGGCAGACAATCAAATATTACTCCTGCTGATAGAAGTTTTGAAACATTACGAGCATTTATTCCTGAATTATTAGCAGACATAGGATTGACTGTAGATACAAAATGGCAACTGGTTCCTAACATGAAATTTACTATGGATATGTGGGAACCAAAAACTAAACAACGATTGATAGCAAGAGCCGGAGGAAAATCCACTGAACTAGTGCCATCAACTATGGCCCCAAATATGAAAGATGCCGAGCGTCATGCTACTCAAGCCGCACTTGCAAAACAACAAGGTGGTGTGCGTAAAGAGCCAGTCATCATAATCAAAACTCCACAAGGCTATGAACTGTTGGAAGGTTGGCATAGAACTATTCAACACTTTGCCAAGTATCCTGATGGATATACAGGACCTGCATATGTAGCAGTGGCACAGGGTCAGCAAGGTGTGGCGGAAGACTTATCAGAAGCACGAGAAGGTACTATGCGTGAAATTATACACAAAGCACTACCCGATTGGCCTGATTATGTTATCAAGGACTGGATTAGCGCACGAATTAAAGATCAGTCTGATTTAAAAAATCTACAAGGATGGATGGTTGAGTTAGGCAAAATGGTTCAACCAAACTCTTGGAAACTGCATCAAAAAATGTTTTTAACTTTTGATATGTTGGCACCCAAGACCAGATACTTTATGAAAACTAAACGTCAGTTTGGTGCTAGAAATCCATTCATGGTTCCACGTGATGCCGAGCGTAGTGAAAACGCAGAACAACTAGTAAAAACAAAAGGCATGGAAAACTTAACTCCAGTAATCATGTTACAACACTCCAACGGTCTTGAACTATGTGAAGGATGGCATCGCACTATGGCTGCATTTAGGTTACACCCAGAAGGATTTTACGTCAATGCCTGGGTAGGTCAAGCACAAGAGCAAGGTGTAACAGAAGCCGAGGGTACCCCAACTGGTGTACCCCATATGACTAAAAAAGTTTTACGTCATATTATACAACAGGTTGGTACAGAAGGTGCACATGCGATTGTTAAGAGTTTAGAGTGGGGTGATGGTGGTGCTAAAGATTTATTAAAGATAATCGTTAGAGATTTAAAACGAGATATATCTGAAAATGGTAAAACTTATCCATCAAAGATTCAACAAATAGTAGATAGATATAAACAACTTGAACGTGAAGAAAAAATGTTAGATTTGTCTGATCCACGTGAAAAACAAAGAAATTATCATATACAAAAAGAACTAGCACAATTAGAATATGATTTAATGAAGATGAATGCTAGTAATGCAATTGATGAAACTAGATTGAATGAAGGTGTTAAAACTGCTGATGATGTAGACCAAATTAAAAAGTTTATCAAATGGTCATATAAAACACTTAACATGCAAAAGCCTTACCCAAGAATACAATTGAGTAAAGATACTAAGAAAGCACAAGACGGACATCATACTGGTGTACATACTGGTAATAATATTTGGGTCTATGTTGCTAACAGAAATATGATTGATATATTTAGAACCATATTCCATGAACTAACACATCATCGTCAAATGCAATTGAATATGATTAAAGATGGTGATAGTTATCCAGGTAGCCCAATTGAAATGTTAGCGGATATGGCTGCTGGCAAGTATATTAAGATATACGGTAAAAAACATCCTGAAATGTTCCAATAACGTTTGACTTCTATCAGTAATTAATATATAATAATTACTTTATAGGAGAGTTTATGTCAAACGCAGGTCAAGGTCCTACAATTTTTAGTGGCGATCAAAAAATCAAACTAACCCAATTAATCAATGAAGGCATGGCAGTCATGCATGAAATTGAAACACTTAACGAAGGCTTAAGCGATACAGTAAAGGCTATCGCAGAAGAACTAGAAGTTAAACCAAGTGTACTTAAGAAAGCTATTCGTGTAGCACATAAGGCAGCACTTACACAAACTAATCAAGATAACGAACAACTTAACACAATTTTAGAGACAGTGGGCAAAACACTTTGAGTTACGTAGACGCAATACACTCCCGTGATGAAGATAGAATTTATGTAGTTGAAAGAGATAAAGACGGTAAACGTCAGTATAAAGAATATCCTGCCAACTATGTATTTTATTATCCCGACAAGAAGGGTAAGTATCGTAGTATATATGGCGAACAGTTAAGTAGATTTAGTTCACGTAAACGAGGTGAATTTGAAAAAGAAAGACGTATGTATCATGGTAAACAATTGTTTGAAAGTGATATCAACGTAGTATTCCGTTGTCTTAGTGAAAATTATCTTAAGATTGATGCGCCCAAACTTCATACTTGCTTTTTTGACATTGAGGTTGATTGGGATAAAGACAGAGGCTTCAGCCCAACTGATGACCCATTCAATCCAGTAACTGCAATCAGTTTATACTTAGATTGGTTAGGACAGTTGATTACATTAGTAATTGCGCCTAAACATATGAGTAAAGATACTGCACAAGAAATTGTAAATCAATTTGATAACTGTTTACTGTTTGATACCGAAAAGGAAATGTTTGATGTATTCTTTCAATTGATTGAAGATGCAGATGTATTGACTGGCTGGAACTCTGAGGGATATGATATACCATATATGGTTAATCGTGTCACAAGAGTTATGAGTAAAGATGATACACGTAAATTCTGTTTACTTGGACAACTTCCCAAGCCAAGAACGTATGAACGTTTTGGTAAAGAACAAACAACATATGATTTGGTTGGTCGTATCCATATGGATTACTTACAACTTTACAAGAAATACAACTACGAAAGTCGCCATAGCTATAAACTAGATGCTATCGGTGAAATGGAAGTAGGCGAAAACAAAACTGTATACGAAGGATCATTGGATCAGTTATATAACAAAGACTTTAAAACATTTATTGTTTATAACAGACAGGATACAATGTTGTTATACAAGATTCATGCAAAATTAAAATTCTTAGATTTGGCTAACGATCTAGCACATCAAAACTCAGTATTACTTCCAACAGTAATGGGTTCTGTGGCTATGATTGAAATGGCAATCTTTAACGAGGCTCACGACCGTGGGCTAATTGTACCAGATAAAAAGAAAAGGAGTGAACATGAAGATGAACAACAAGCAGCAGGTGCCTTCGTTGCTACGCCCAAACAAGGTATGCACGAGTATGTCGGAGCAGTTGATATTAACTCGCTCTATCCCTCGGTTATTCGTGCCCTCAACATGGCAGGAGAAACCCTTGTCGCACAAGTTAGACAAACACTTACCAACCAATACATGAAAGAAAAAGGCATCAAACTTGCTAAAGAAAAGAAAAGATATAAAGAAGGCGATGATGATGTAACTGGTAGTATCTTATGGGAAGGTTTGTTTGGTGCACTAGAATATACTGCAATTATGAACCAAGAACGTGGCACTATGCTTACACTTGACTATGAAGATGGTCGTAGTGAGGAGATGAGTGCGGCAGAGATATGGAAACTTGTGTTTGACAGTCATAATCCCTGGATGATTAGTGCAAATGGCACAATCTTTACTTATGAACGTGAAGGTGTTATTCCAGGATTATTAAGTCGTTGGTATAGTGAACGTAAAGATTTGCAAAAGAAACTTAAAGCAAGCACTACCAAAGAAGATATTGAGTATTATGACAAACGACAATTGGTAAGAAAGATTTTGTTAAATAGTGCATATGGTGCATTGTTAAATGAACATTGTAGATTCTATGACAAGCGTATTGGTCAATCAGTAACACTATGTGGTAGGCAAATTGTCCGTCATATGATGAGTAATATCAATGAATGTATCACAGGTGAATATAACTTTGAAGGTGAGGCAATCGTTTATGGTGATACTGACTCATGTTACTTTAGTGCGTTTAATACATTAAAAGGTCAAATTGATAGTGGTGAATTGAGTTGGGATAAAGATTTATGTATCCAACTATACGATAGCATTGCTGATGAAACAAATCAAAGTTTCCCTGCATTCATGGAACGTGCTTTTCATGCGCCCAGAAAGAATGGTGAAATTATTAAAGCAGGTCGTGAATTGATTGGTGATCGTAGTATCTTTATCACAAAGAAACGATATGCAATTAATATCTATGATAAAGAGGGCAAGCGTAAGGACAAAGATGGTAAACTCGGTGACGTAAAAGCAATGGGTTTAGATTTGAAACGTGCTGATACTCCTAAATATGTGCAAGAGTTCTTAATGGACATTCTTAAAATGGTCATTCAAAATGGTCAAACACGTGAAGATGTTATTGTTAAAATCAAAGAGTTTAAACGTGCTTTATCAGAACAAGATAGTTGGACAAAAGGATCTCCTAAGAGTGTGAATAACTTAACACATCATACTAGTGTTTGGGAAAAGACAGGTAAGTGTGGTGTAGGTCATGCAATGGCTGCTATCAATTGGAACTATCTACGCAAGTTGAATAATGACAATTATAGTATGTCTATCATAGATGGTACAAAGGTTGTTGTGTGTAAATTGAAACCTAATCCATTAAAGATGACAAGCGTGGCATACCCAGTTGATGAACTTAGATTGCCACAATGGTTTAAAGACTTGCCGTTTGATGATGACTTAATGGAGCAAACATTAGTAGATGAAAAGATAGAAAACTTATTAGGTGTGTTAGATTGGAAACTACGTGAGAACACAGATGTTAAAACAACATTTGATGACTTATTCAGTTTTACCTAAAAGGGAGAAATAGTGTTGACTTATGTATTAAAACCATATATAATACACAGACAAACTATTTAAATAGTTAACAAAACAAAGGAAACAAATGAAAGAATATTTAAAAAACATGATTGAGTACACAAGTGCTCTTGGATTTATTAATCTAATCAAAGTAACTGGCACAGATACAGAAACAAACATTAATGCTATTGCTGATGACCGTAGTGTTATTGTAGGTGGCAAATTTAAAAATGCTAGTCCTGACTTTGTTGGTGTGTTTGGTATGCCTAACTTACCAAAACTAAAAACTATTTTAAGTTTTGATGAAGAATATGGTGAAGGTGCAACTATCTCTATGAATATGACTACACGAGATGGTGAGCAGGTTCCAGATGCTATTCACTTTGAAAGTAAAAACGGTGACTTCACTAACGATTATAGATTGATGGGTAAGGCTACGATTTCAGAAAAAGTAAAAGATGTTACTTTTCATGGTACAGGATGGGATGTAGAATTTCAACCAAGCGTACAAAGTATTCAAAAACTAAAACGTCAAGCAAGTGCTAATAGTGAAGAACCAGTATTTACAGTTTACATCAAAGATGGTAACTTACATTTCAAGTTTGGTGATGTAAACACACATAGCGGTGACTTTGTATTTGAATCAAACGTATCCGGTAACTTAACTAAAAAATTACAATTTCCAGTTACTCAAGTTATCAGTATTCTTAACTTGACTGGTGATAAAACTTTTAAAATCACTAGCAAAGGTGCTGCAGAAATTATCGTTGATAGTGGTGTAGCAACTTATAATTATTTGTTACCCGCATATAGCAAATAAGAGGTATAGATGATTAAAACTATTACAAGTGACAAGTACATATATGTGCATGGTGCTGGAACCGGCATTTACATTAGTAAAAATTATAGTTCATCTAATGGTTCTGGTAAACTAGGTGATATGATGTATGACTTTGATAATCAATGTATGAAAGTATTTGATGGTCAACAGTGGCAATCAATGTATGGCAATCATGCTACAGTGGGTCTTACTGAAGATGCAACTGCTATACTTGATTGGGCTAGACATAAACGTAATGAAGAACTAGAATTAGAAAAATTAGCAAAAGAGCATACTAGTGTTAATGATTTACTTAATGATATCAAAAACAAAAAAGACCAAATCAAAATGATTATGACTTTAATTAAGAGTCCCGGTCATGCTGCTGGTGATGTTCAATCTCAATAATACAACCATAATGATACAAGACGATTTATCAAGCAAACACAATGATGAGTGGGCAACATTCTTGCCCGCAGTCAGTAGTTTTTATATTGCTGGCTTGGGTAAGCAACGTGAAGGTGAAAACTATTTTGACCAAGCACGTATACCCAAAGGCTTTAATGGTGATGTTGAGAAATTAAACTTTCTTAACAAGCAACAAGGTCTATACTATTATAAGTGGGGCTTATATAGTGCTGGTCATGCTAATTTAGATACAACAGTTGAAGACCATAATGAAAGTATTATTCGCAAACGTGATCCAGATACTTTTATGTTGGGTGATAGTGGTGGATTTCAAATCTTAAAATGTCAATGGCCTGCTGATTGGAAAGATCCTAACTGCCCACGTGCTATGAAAAAGCGTAAAGCAGTATTGAACTGGATGGATACATACATGGATTATGGTATGTGTTTAGATATTCCTAGTCAATCACTTACTACATATCATATCAAAGACCCAAAGACTGGCAAAAGTGCACATGGTATCAAAACTATTGATGATGCTATCAAAGCTACACATATCAATAATGAATACTTTATTAGTAATCGTAATGGTAACTGCAAGTTTTTGAATGTATTACAAGGTCGTACCCATACACAAAGTGATGATTGGTATGAGGAGATGAAGAAGTATTGTGACCCAAATGTTTACCCAGATAATCATTTTAATGGTTGGGCATTCGGTGGACAAAACAAGATTGATGTTGAGTTAATGCTTAAACGAATGGTTGGTATAATCCATGATGGTTTATTACAAGAAGGTAAGCATGATTTGATTCACTGTTTGGGCACAAGCATTTTAGAATATGCTGTTTTATTCACAGACATTCAACGTGCTATTCGTAAATATCATAACCCAAGTCTTAAAATTACATTTGATTGTGCAAGCCCATTTTATAGTGCGGCTAAAGGATTGGCATATTTCAATACTACTATTGAACACAACAAGAAGTGGGCATATAGTATGGAAAAAACTGCTGAGAAAAAATCTTATGCAACTGATAATCGTAAATTTAAGGATGCCGTACTCAACGACAATATCCATAAACTATTTACAGATAGTCCAGTAACTGATATAATGACTGTTAGTGATTTGTGTTATCGTGGTCAAGGTTTTATTGGTCAACACGGTAAAGAAACAAAAACTAGTTGGGATACATTAAGTTATACATTGTTACAAAGTCATAATGTTTGGATGCACATGACTGCTGTACAAGAAGCCAATCGTAAATATGAACAAGGTGTTGTACCAGCAATGTTGATGAATGAAAACTTTCATAAAGTATTATTCAAAGATGTAATTGACCAAGTATTTGCATGTAAAACACGTGAAGAAAGTATTGAATTAATTGAAAACAATCGTAGATTGTGGGAACAGTTTAAGAGTGGTAGTCAAGGTATGAGTGGTAAGAAAACAAATAATGCTATTAGCAAATTTGAAGAACTATTCAGTTTTGATGATGGTGATCAAGAAGTAGATGAGGTCATTGAAGATAGTGATGACGAAATGGCAAAAGTACTAGAAGAGGTATAAATGTACGCAGATAGAATTAAACATTTACAAGAAGCACACAGAGTTCTTAACACACAGATTGACAAGATGGAAAAGAATCATCCTCATGTAGAAGAAACAAAACTACATGATATGAAAAAACAAAAATTAATTTTAAAAGATGAATTAGATAGACTACATTCACTTCAGGAAATTCATGGAACAGACACAACAAAAAATAACAACCCCTGAAGGCGGGGTAATTGAAATTATGGCACCTTGCGAAAGAGTACCTTATATACAATTTTGTACTACTACAGGTCTACCGATGTTAGAAATCAAGGGTGATGGTTTCTATGTCAGAGGTAAAAAAGTAGACCAAAATGAAAAAGAGGCTGAAAAAGTATTCAACGCTTTCCATCAATGGTTAATGTTAAACACACTTACAAGGAATTATTAAATGCAAGAACAAAGAGAAATGGCATTAAGTGAAGCAAGAACACGTATTATGAATAGAGCAAATCGCATGATATGGGTCACGTTTCAAAAAGAAGGCATCCATGCTTATCCAGCTGCTGCAACAGATCCAGCATTAGCTACAGGTGACGAATATGATGTATCATTTTTAGGTACTCCACATCGTCATATCTTTCATTTCACGGTCGCTATACAAGTAGTACATAACGACCGTGACATAGAGTTCATTCAATTCAAACGCTGGATTGAGAATCAATACTCAACTGGTATACTTGAATTGAATAACAAGAGTTGTGAAATGATTAGTGACGATTTATATCAAACTATCGCAACTCGGTATCCGGATCGTAACATTGAGATTACTGTTTCAGAAGACGGTGAGAACGGTGCTACGATATCTTATTCAACAACAAGTAGTTTACATAACTTAAAAATTTAAAAGAGAACCAAATGGGAAAACCAACATATCAATCTAATCCTAAACTAAAACAAATCTTTAACGACTTAGAGTTGTATAGAGAATTCTGTGTAGATTATGGTTATAAGTATGATGAGGCAACATTATATGATATGCGTAATTACGTATTTCGTCAATTCAACAAAGTAATGTCAGGTAAACCAGTAAGAAACAACTGGTCTGATGATATAAGATAATGAGAAAATTATAGCCTTTATATGCTTAGAACCTTACAAATAATGACACCCGATGATAAATACTTTATCATCGGAGTTAATATGAGTAAACAAACAAAAGAACATATAGAGGCTAGAATAAGCAAGATACGTGGTGTTAAAAAAGGACCCTCACCTTTTAGAAAAACAACCGATCAAATAATTAAAGAAATACAAGCATCGCACGGTGATAGATATCTTTTAGATAGAATAAACTATATAAATTCTTCTACAAAAATTGAAATAGGATGTAAAGTTCATGGATATTTTTTCAAATTTCCTAATGATATGAAAGGTAAAGGCGGATGCCCTAAATGCGGCAATAGTTTTTATAAGACTACTAATGAATTTATTGCTGAAGTTAATACAATTTTCCCGGATTATGATTATAGTGAAGTAATTTATAAAAATGCTCATACTAAAATATCGGTTGTTTGCCCTGAGCATGGTACCTTTATGATTAAACCCAATACGCTACTTTCTGGTTCTGGATGTGGTAAATGTGGCTACGACAAGGCGTTACTATCTAAAATAGAAACAGGTCAATGCAGACATCCCGATGACATTTCTGAGCATGAAAAATATAAAATAGAAGTTTGGAAAGAAACTGATAAAAATTTTAAAAAATATTTTGTAGGTGAGACACGTAATAGGAACATTCATTTAGATCATATAGTATCCATAACAGATGGGTGGGTAAATAAAATACCTCCTGAAATTATAGGATCAAGGGTAAATTTGCGATTAATAGATGGTATAAGTAACAGAAAAAAGTCCAATAAAAGTGACATGTCTATTGATATGTTGTATAATTTGTATTCGGAAATAAAGGAATAATATGAGAAAATTATGGTACATGGGCCTAGAAAAATATAAAGGCCGGTACACTCTACAATTACAAGACTGGAATGAAAGAGTCTTTCAGCGCAGAGGTATTAACTATGAAATCGTTCAAGGTGAAACATTAAATAACGACCAATCAATTGTAACAGGTCAAGTACTTGATGCTCATGGTCGTACATACTATGGTATGAGTCAACTAATGAATTTAATTAAGAAACTTAAAGCAGGAGAAGTTACAAATGAAGACATCATCTACTTTGAAGACATGTTCCAGCCTGGCATCGAAAGTTTGCCATATATTTTTGACCAGGTTGCCAGTAATTTTCGGCCCCGTATTGCTGTTCGCTGTCTTGCTCAAAGTATTGACCCTGACGATTTCGTACATGTATGGGGTATGCAAGAGTGGATGGGTCGCTATGAGAAAATGGTGGATTCGTTCGCGGACATCATCTTGGCCAGCAATGAAGAAATGGTAATGCACATGAAGATTGCAGGTTGGCAAGCACCAATCTACAATATTAGTGGATTAGCATTTGGCAAGGAAGAAGTACGTAGTAGAGTAGGAGAACTTATACCATTTGATCAACGTGCAATGAGAGTGGGCTTTGCCGCAAGATGGGATCAAGAAAAGCAACCAGACTTTTATATGGACTTGATAGAAGAATGGAATCATCAATATGGTGATAGCATTCCTGTAGAATTCTGTATCTTTAGTGGTGCTAAGTTAAAAAGTAACAACGACAGTTATATGAATCGTACACGTGACTTACAACAACGTGGATTATTGACTATATACGAGGACTTAGAGAAAAATGATTACTATTCTTTGCTTAATGATACTAGGGTGCTCTTTAATTGCGCTTTACAAGATTGGGTTTCCAACACAGTCAGCGAAGCAGATACTCTTGGGTGTAACGTACTATACCCTGCTTATAGGTCTTTCCCTGAAACTTTTGCTAATGACC
>Ga0007828_1000148_pt1 | contig 19801 bp, 5 predicted proteins | sample CryBogCBE16Oct07_FD_71232 | JGI IMG/M metagenome (GOLD analysis project Ga0007828, IMG submission 71232) | Freshwater microbial communities from Crystal Bog, Wisconsin, USA - CBE16Oct07 | ecosystem: Environmental > Aquatic > Freshwater > Lake | place: Crystal Bog, Wisconsin, USA | collected...
ACAAATGGAATTACTACAACTAACGCCAATAGCGGAGTAAGCACAACAGTTAGCACCAATGGCATTACTACAACCAATGCTAACTCTAGTGTAAGTACAACAGTCAACAGTAATGGTATTACAACTACCAATGCTAACGCCAGTACCACCACTACAATTAGCACAAATGGTATTACTGCAACCAATGCCAATAGCGGAGTCAGTACCACAGTAAGTACAAATGGTATTACAACCACCAATGCTAACTCTAGTGTTTCTACCACCATTAGTACAAATGGTATTACAACCACCAATGCCAATTCAGGTGTAACAACCACAGTCAGTACCTCGGGTATTACTACTACCAATGCCAACGCCAGTACCACTACAACTATTAGTACAAATGGAGTCACTGCCACTAACGCCAATTCGGGTGTAACAACCACAGTCAGCACAAATGGTATTACTACAACCAATGCCAATAGCGGTGTAAGCACTACAGTAACCACTAACGGTATCACAACTACCAATGCTAATGCAAGTACCACTACAACTATTAGTACAAATGGAGTCACTGCCACTAACGCCAATTCAGGTGTAACAACCACAGTCAGCACCGCGGGGGTTACAACAACCAATGCAAATTCGGGAGTAACCACCACAGTCACTACAAATGGTATTACAACTTCTAACGCCAACGCTGGCGTAAGAACTACAGTAACAACAGGTGGTATAACATCAGCTAACAGTATTTCGGGCATCACAGCCTTAATTGAACCTAATGTTATTTCAATACAAGATGCCAATACTGGATTAACAACAAATGTATCTCCAGCAGGAACTTTTGTTTATTTTGGGAATAGCTATGCAGTATTGACTGCTAACAGTATCACTTTTGGTAATCTGGATTCATCAAGTGAATCCATAACCTATAACAACAATCTACAGTTGTTAGAGACGTCTGGCGATTTCTTGATAGATGGCAACCTAACAGTGGATGCAAACATTGTTATTGGCACTGGAATTTATTATGCCAATGGCGTAAACGTACTGTCCACAGTTATATCAAATTATGGTGATTCAAACGTTGCTGCTTATGTGGGTCCGCTGGTATCTGCAATAAATGCAAATGTTGTTGCGGCCAATGCTGCAATTGTGACTGCTAATACACGAGTAGTCAGCTATGTGAACAGTTTGAATACTGCCATGATAGCCAACGTAAATGCAGCCAATGCGGCCATTGCAGCGGCAGTCATTCAAGCTGGCAGTTACGGTAATTCAATAGTGGCAGCATACTTGCCACAAGATGCTACCATATCTGGCATCAATGCCAATGTAAGTGCTGCCAACTTGGCTATTGGTGGATTGCGTGCCAATATAACAGCAGCAAATATTGCTTGGACTGCAAATGCATCTGCACAACAACTACAGATCAACACGCTACAAACACAGGTGTACAGTAATACCAATGTTGCAGCCTATTTGAGTAATGATGTCAGCAACATTGCAGTTGGCGGAATTTTAACCAACAGTATCTATTATGCCAATGGACAACCGTTTGTGTTTGGTAGTACTTATAGTAATGCCAATGTCAGCGCATACCTGGTAAACAATACTGGCAACATATCAGCCAGTAACCTAGTGGCCAGTGGCAATGTGACTGCAACTTATCTATTGGGTTTGGTGTATGCAGGCAACATCACACCAAGTTATGCTACAACTATTACGTCGGCATCAACAACTACTCTTACTGGCTCGAGCGCACTAAATCAATACTTCTCGGGCACCGCAACCCAAGTAATTAAATTGCCAAGTGCTCCGGGCACACCAATTGGTACCATATACACCATATACAATGACACCACAACATCATTGACCGTGGAAACAGCCAATACCAGCACCTTCCCAGCATTACCAGCCGGCGCAGTAGCCCAATACACTTGTGTGAGCAACAACAGTGATGCTACCAATTCTTGGGTAGTAAAAATCATTGGCGGCAACGGAGTTACTGGTTCGGGTCAATTGGTCTTGGCCACAAGTCCCAGCTTTACAACCGGCATAGACAGCTCAAGTGCAACGTTTACGTTGTTGAGTACACCGACCACAGTAAACTTTGGTCCTACCACTACTGGTAGCTATGCCACCGTCAACATCTTGACAAACAATCCAATTGGTACTACCAAGACTCTAAATCTTGGAACTGGCGCCACCAACGGAGCCACATATACCAATATCAATTTGGGCAGTTCAAGTGGTATCAGTACCATAGTAATGAATGGTACTGTGAATGCTGCGGGCACACAGAATCTTGGAAATATCTTAACCACAAATGGTTTGTTCTGGAGCAATGGTACAAACGCAATCTACAGTGATACCAGTACGGCCACATATCTTGCTGGCGGGACTGATGCCACATTGCTGGCATTGATTGCAAATGCCACTGCTACTAACGCTGCAATTGTTACGGCCAACACTGGTGTCGTGAGCTATGTAAATAGCTTGAATTCAGCCATGATAGCTAATGTGGTTGCTGCCAATGCCGCAATTGCTGCCGCGGTAATTGCAGCCAACAGTTACGGCAATGTGGTTGTTGCGGCCTACTTGCCAACTAACAGTACCATATTGGGAATCATTGCCAATGCCACTGCTACTAACGCTGCAATTGCGACAGCCAATACCGGAGTAGTCAGCTATGTGAACAGTTTGAATTCGGCTATGATTGCAAATGCGGTTGCGGCTAATACTGCTATAACAACTGCCAATACTGGTGTTGTGAGCTATGTAAACACACTGACATCGGCTCTAAGTGCCAACAGTGCTTTTGCCAACACCACATTGGCCACTATACAAGCCAACTTGGGCGCATATGAACTCTATGCCAACGCCAACCTGGGAACTGCAACAGTAAACATAACCAGTCTACAAGCTAACCTGGGCGCATATGAAAAGTATGCCAACACCAATCTAGGTACCGCAACAAATAACATTAACACACTGCAATCAGCCAACATAGCAACACAAGCCAATTTGGGCTATGTGAATGTTTGGTTGAGCACACTAGATGCCAACGTAGGCGCATACGAAGCCTACGCTAATGGTATATTTGCAACTGCTAGTTTTGCCAGCACACTAGATGCCAACGTGGGCGCATTTGAATTATATGCCAATGCAACATTTGCTGCACAATCTGATTTATCAACTCTTTCAGCCAACGTTGGCGCATATCATTTATATGCCAACGCCAATCTAGGTACTGCTACCAAGAATATTTCGAGCCTACAGGCCAATGTGGGCCAATTTGAGCTAGTGGCCAATGCCAATATTGGAACGCTATATCTAGGCAACATTGCCACACAGGCCAACTTGGGCGCATATCAGGTCAGTGTAAACTCTACTCTAAATACCATTAGCTCACAGTTTACGACTCTAAATGCCAACGTGGGTGCGTTTGAGCGATTTGCCAATGCCAACTTGGGTACTGCTACCACTAACATAACCACACTGTTTAGTAATGCAGCCAGCCAGCAGACTCAAATCAACACGCTACAGAATGAAGTGTACACCAACTCCAATGTGGCCAACTACTTGCCAAGTTATGCCGGGCAAATTGGTCAATTGGGTACTGCGGTAACTATACCAACCCTGGTTGCTGACGGCCTGCAAGTTGCGGGCACTGGTGCAAGTTATGCTGACAATTTACCAATTGGTGCAAACATTCCGGCAACTGGACAATTTACTACCTTGGTGTCAACAGCAAGTACCAACAGTATAAGTCCAGCAACTGGTTCCTTGGTAACGTTTGGTGGACTTGGAGTACAACAAGATTTATGGGTTGGTGGAAATATCTACGCTGGCAACATTAACAGTACCACACATCAAGTGTTGACTATTGAACAGTCCCTGTTGTACTTGATATCAAATTCAGTGTATCCTTACAACTACAGTATTGGATTCTATGGACACTTTGTGGGCGGCGCCGGCAATGTGTATGGTCATACTGGACTAGTAAGAAGTTATATAGATAACACATGGTATCTGTTTAGTAATGCTGCTGAACCCACTGGTAGTATTGTCAATTTAGCTGACCCTAATGTAAATCTTGATGCAATAAAATTAGCGTCAATGACCACAGTGAGTTCGGCAGCTAGTACCAGTACTTCAACTGGCGCAGTTGTAGTAACCAATGGCGGCGGTATAGGTGTAAGTGGGAATGTGTTTGCTGGCAACGTTTATGCTGGAGCCTACTTTTATGCAAATGGTACTCCGTTCAATTATGGTAACACACAAGTTGCTGCCTACTTGCCCATCAACAGTACCATATTGGGTATTGTGGCAAATGCCACTGCTGCCAATACGGCTATAGTGACTGCCAACACTGGCGTGGTCAGTTATGTGAACACATTGAATTCGGCAATGACTGCAAACATCACTGCAGCCAATACTGTTATCGCTACTACCAATTCCAACATCGGAACATTCTATACCTGGGCCAATGCCAATTTTGGACAAGTCACTGGCTTCTCGAGCCTACAGGCCAATGTGGGCCAATTTGAATTATATGCCAATGCCAATCTGGGAACTGCAACAGTAAATATAACCAATTTACAGGCCAATGTAGGCTCATTCTACACTTATGCCAATACCAGTTATGCCAGTGCCAGCGCAGTTGCAAGTCTACAGGCCAATCTTGGTGCGCTGGAAAATACCATTCCGTTTGTGTATGCAACATCATCACAGGTCAACACAGTCAGCAGTAATCTAACCAATTATGAAAGTTTGGCCAATGCCAACTTGGCCAACTTGACTTCAAACGTGAGTTCGCTACAGGCCAATGTTACCGCTGCTAATGCCAATATTGCTATATTATATCAAGGCAATGTCACAACACAGGCTAATTTGGGTGCATTCCAAATCTATGCCAATGCCAACATTGGTACTCTATATCAAGGCAATATTTCTACACAAGCCAACATTGGTACCTTGTACCTAGGTAATGTCACAACTCAAGCCAACTTGGGTGCATTCCAGACCTATGCCAATGCTAACATAGGTACTTTGTACCTAGGCAATGTTGCAACACAGGCCAATTTGGGCGCATACCAAATTTGGGCCAATGCCAATTTGGCTGGTGGTGGCGCAAGCATCACCGAAATACAGGCCAATGTTACTGCTGCCAATGCCAATATTGCTTTATTGTATTCAGCTAATATTTCAACACAGGCCAACGTTGGTACGTTGTACTTGGGTAACATTGGTACACAAGCCAATATTGGTACATTGTACCTAGGCAATGTTGCAACGCAAGCCAACATTGGTGCATTCTACACTTATGCCAATGCCAACATTGGTTCTATATTAACAAGACATAATACTCTAGACGCCAATGTGGGCGCATATGAAATTTGGGCCAATGCTAACATTGGTAGCAGTGCAGCAAATGTAGCGAGCCTACAGTCAAACATTGCGGCCGCTAATGTAGTAATCTCAACTAAAACTGCTTATGCCAATGCCAACGCAGCTGCCTATATGACTGTGTATGGTGGTAATATTTTACTTAACTATGCTACTGTTAATGGTAATTTAACGGTAGGCGGAAACATAAATGCAGGTAGTAGTCTTAACTTTGCCCCAGCCAGTGCTCCGGTACAAATTGGATTCAATGTAAACAACTTTGGTCAATTGGTAGTACAAAATACCAATAGCGGCACAAATGCCAGTACCGACATTGTTGCAACTAGTGATGTGGGCAATGATAATGATGGATATATTGATTTAGGTATCAATAGTTCTACTTACAATCAAACCGGTTATGGTTTAACTTACGCCACTGACGGCTATTTGTACGTACAAGGCAATCTAGTAAACAATACTGGTAACTTGGTAATCAGCACCTACACCCCAAGAGATATCATATTCTCAACTGGTGGCGGAGCTCCGGCCAACGAAATTGCTAGATTCAGTAACGTGGCCAATGCATTTATTGTGACTGGTAATGTGACCAGCCGTGGCAATATAAGCGCAGTTAATTACTACTGGGCAAATGGTGTCAGTTTATTGAGTACTATTGCTCCAACCAGTACCTACAGCAATACCAATGTGGCAGCATATTTGACTGCTAATCCAATCAGCAGTATCACCTACAATAGCAGCAGTGTCAACTTTAATGCCACCAGCGGAAACGTGGTATTCCAAGTGGCTGGAACTGGTATAGCAACATTTGCACAGAATCAAATCAACGTGGTTGGCAATGCTTTTGTAAGCGGTAATGTAAACTCAGCCAACATAAATGTCACCAGCATATATGCAACCAACTACTTGTATCCAAATGGCACCAGCATCCTGGGATCAATATCGTCATATCAAGTCTGGGCCAATGCCAATGTGGCTGCTTTGTATTCAAACATCCAGGCCTCAAATGCCAACATAGGTGCATATCAAGTCTGGGCCAATGCCAATGTGGCTGCTTTGTATTCAAACATCCAGGCCTCAAATGCCAACATAGGTGCATATCAAGTCTGGGCCAATGCCAACGTTGGTACACTATATCAAGGCAACATTACAACTCAAGCCAATATTGGTACGTTATATCAAACCAATATTACCACACAGGCCAACGTCGGTACATTGTATCTGGGTAATATCTCAACACAGGCCAACATTGGTGCGTTCTACGCTTACGCCAATGCCAACATTGGTACCTTATATCAAGGCAATGTCGCAACGCAAGCCAACATTGGTGCATTCTACACTTATGCCAATGCCAATATTGGCACACACACTGTTTGGTTAGGCAACTTGCAGGCCAATGTATACTCAAACTCAAACGTGTCAGCATATTTGGCATCCGGACTGTTGACCGGCAATATCACCACATACGGTAATATCAATGCCAACAATATCTATATCACCAGTAACTTGGTGGTGGGCAATGTAATTTACACCAATCGAGAAGTAATTAGCACCACTGAAATAGTGACTGGTAACTTAGTGGCCAATTCGGGAACCATAAGTACCAGCACCTCAACTGGCGCCTTGGTAGTAATTGGCGGTATTGGCGTACAATCAGGCAATGTGTATATTGCAGGATCGGGTGGTAATGCCTTGGTAACAACGTCAAATGTCTGGACTGGAAATATCTGGACTGGAAACATAGTTACTACCAACGGAGTATTTTGGAGTAATGGCACTGCATATGGTGGAGGTGGTTCAGGAAGCGGCGGCGGCGTAGTAACTTCAACTGTGTATCCTAATGGAAACTTGACCTTGAACCTTGGTACTCCAACTGCGTACTGGGGCACGTTATGGGCTGGACAAATCACAGCCAACACAATAAATGCCACAACCTATTACGGATCAGGATCAGGACTAACCAATTTGACTGGCGGCAATGTGACCGGCACAGTGGGCAATGCTAACGTTGTTGTTTACGTGGGCATAACCAATACCAGTACCAGCACCTACTATCCGGCTTTGAGTGCTCAAAGCACCACCGGCAACACACAACTTTCAGCATCTTCGTTGTTGACCTATAATGCCGCAAGTGGCAATCTGTTTGCCAGTGGATTCTCGGGCACATATTATGGATCGGGTACTAATTTATATAATTTGACTGGCGGAGCAGTAGTTGGTACTGTGCCCACAGCCAATGCTGCTATCTACGTAGGCGTAACTGCAGAGGGTTCAGGCACATGGTACCCTACCATGAGCAGTCAAAACACAACTGGGAATTCAATACTGGGTGTAAGCAGTGTGTTCAACGTAAATGCTGCAACTGGTAACGTGACTGCTCCTGGCTTTGTGGGCACATTATGGGGACAAGCCGGTATCACTGGTGGCAACATTCAAGGCGCCACCACAATAAATGTAACCACTGCAAATATTACGGCACCGGGATTTAGTGGAACACTATGGGGACAATTGGGCATAACTGGAGGTAACATTTCGGGCGCTACAACGATTAATACCACAGCCAATGTCAATGCATCCAGTGTTGTTGCCAGCAACAGTGTGTATGCTGCTGGTTATAATTGGGCCAACGGAGTTCCTTTTAGTTCAGGTACCGGTAGCACAAATCAAATTGCACAAGGCGCCAGCAACGTTACGGTCAATTCCGCAACCAGCACAGTGGCAGTTGGTATAAGTAGTAGTAACGTGGTAGTTTTTGCTGCCAACGGCGTAACTACCACTTCAAACATATATGCACAAAATTCAATTGGAGTCCAGAATTCATCTGGCGTCAGTTTGTTCCATATAGCTTATAATTCTGCCTTGGGCAGTATAGATACATTCTTTGGATAACCAATGGCAACCCTAGTAAATAGATTGTTCAATAACGGAAATTTATCCATTGCTGGAACACTCAATGAAACATTGGTTGACACCCCGAAACAGGGATTTACGTTACTTAGTGCTATTAGTGGATACTATTATTATCCTTTGAACAATGTGTTCAATATTGGTACTGGTGCGTTTACAATTGAATGTTGGGTATGGCCTAATTCAATGCAGGCCTGGAGTTTAATATTTGGCGGCGTAAATTATGGCAACAGCAGTGATTGGGGACTGTATGCCGGGAACGGAACCACTGCTGGTCAAGTCATGTTCCAGTTTACAAATACTGGCACACAAAAAATTCAAATGACAGGGACCATATCTACTGGTACTTGGACTCATATTGCAGTCAGTAGGGATTCGGGCGGAACTGCTAGATTGTTTATCAATGGTACCTTGAACGCCACTGTAACTGGCGCCAATGCCTGGAGCTTATCTAACAGTTTACAAAAATCAATCTTTGCTGGTTATAATGGAAACAGTAATACACAACTAAAAGGCTACATTTCCAGCCTTAGAATCATAAACGGTACAGCAGTGTATACTCAGAGTTTTACTCCTTCCACATCAGCATTGCCAGCTACTCAATTGGCCAATACTTATGGGTCTCCATCAGCAGCAATCCCCTCAGGACAGTGTGTGTTACTACTGGATGCTTATGCCGGAACTGGTGCTACAGACAGCAGTGGAAACAACTTGTCTGGAACATCGGCTGGTTTAGGCGGTGTCGTTGAGAATGATTTAAATTCTCCGTTCCCGGCGCAGATCATTAATCCTAGCACAGTGTCTTATACCAGTGGCAATATTGCAACAAAAGGACGGTTTGACGAGTACACTCTAAATCCAATTGCGGGTGGATTGGCAAGACGACAACTCCCTTGTGGAACCTTGCAAGTAGCTGGACAATTTGACGAAGTGACTATAAATCCCACTGCACCAATACCGTACACCATCAATTACTTTGTGGTTGGTGGAGGCGGTGCCGGTGGTGTTGAAGGTGGCGGAGGCGGTGCCGGTGGTATCGCTACTGGTAGCATAATTGCTACCCACACTGTGTGTACGTATACAGTAACAGTGGGCGGAGGCGGTGCCGGTGTTGGGTATGCTACGCCAGCGCCAGGATCATTTAGATTGGGAAATTCCGGAGTCAATAGCAGTATAACCGGCGGCAACCTTGCCCCTACAAACTATATTGGACTTGGTGGCGGTGGTGGAATATCTGGCAGTGTGGGAGCAGGTACAGCAACTCCCGGCGCCAGTTCTAGTGGTGGTAGTGGTGGCGGCGGCGGCGGGTTTAGATATCCGTTCAGTTGCCGTGCATCAACTTGTCGCACTGGAGGATCGGCCCTGCAACCTTCTAGTCCCAGTGGTGGTTTTGGTAATTCGGGCGGCAGTGGTAGTATAAATTGTGCCGGGAATTTTGGCAGTGGCGGTGGTGGTGGAGCCGGCGGTGTTGGTGGGTGTGCACCATTAGCAAATCCGTCACCTGTTATACAAATTGATGGCGGACTTGGCGGAGCTGGACGACAGTATGCTCAATTTGCTCCATATGGCGCTACGCCGGGACTGTCGGGATATCCGGGATCGGGTTGGTTTGCAGGCGGAGGTGGCGGAGGTGGAGTTAACGGATATGGTGGCACTGGTGGTGCCGGGGGCGGTGGACTTGGGGGCGGTGCTGGTACCAGCCCAAGCCCGGTTTCGTCTGTGGTAGGTGCAACCAACACTGGTGGAGGTGGCGGTGGCGGTTCGGGTACCGCCTCAGGTGTAGCCACTCCAGGCAATTGCGGTTGGAAAGGTGCCGCTGGCGGTTCAGGCATAGTGATAATGTATTATTGTAGCCCAACACAAAAAGCCTGTGGGGGCACAGTTGTGGGAGGACCGGCCGGTCCGGTATTCTATCATGTTTTTACTGGCTTGGGAAGTTTTAAGGCATAATCATAACAATAAATACACTATGGCACTACTAGTAAGCACTACCGTTTATGGCAATTTGACAGTAAATTCCAATTTATCTGTTGGAACAAACGTGGCCATCACGGGCTCAAGTGGCAATGCTTTGATCACAACATCAAATGTCTGGGCCGGAAATTTAGTAACAGTAAACGGAGTATTTTGGGCAAATGGTGCATCCTACTTGCCAACCCCGGCATCGGCCAACGTAGCCAGCTATGTAAACACACAACAATTCACGTCGGGCGGACCTTATTATCCCTTGTTGTCGCAGAGTTCTGGATCGGGAATAGCTTCATACCCAGCAACCAACACCAGTTTCACCTACAATGTAGGAACCAGTACATTAACAGCACCCAATTTTTCAGGCACATTGGCTGGTACTAACGTGGCAGGACCAGTCAGTTTGAGCAATGTGTCTGTGTATGCCGAAGTCACAAACGTTTCATCTGCTACCACGTACTATCCCACATTGAGCTTGTACAATGCTACCAGCAATAGCTCTTTGGCAGCAGCCAGTACTTTGAGCTTTGTACCTAGTACTGGTAACTTGACTGCCGCTGGTGGATTCGTTGGTCAGTTGTGGGGGCAGGCCGGTATCACTGGTGGCAATATACAGGGTGCAACAGTAATCAATACATCAAGTACAATTACTGCATCGGGTGCAATTACTACCACAGCCAATGTCTCTGCTAACAGCTTGATTGGCAACGTGTATACCTATCAACCGGGTACCACAGTGCAGTATCAAGCCGGATATCTGCTAGTACCACAAAACAATCAAACAACCGGTTATACTTTGGCCTTGGGCGATGCTGGCAAGCATATCTATGTTACCACAACTGCCACAGTAACTATTCCAGCCAATAGTGCTACTGCCTTTCCGATTGGTACCACTATTGCTCTCATATCAGGATCGGGTGCAACAACCACGATTGCCATCACATCAGATACATTATACTTGGGTGGATTTGGTACCACAGGCACACGTACTCTAGCAGCATACGGCATGGCATCTTTGATCAAGGTGGCTGCAACAACTTGGTTTATTAGTGGATCGGGGCTGAGCTAATGACTGGAATGACTACTTACATGGTTGGTGGTCTTGGTGGTATAAACGTAATGGTATCACCACAAACCATTACCTCTATATATGTGAATATTCCCTATCGTCAACAGTTTACAGCAACAGGTGGAACCAGTCCATATACTTGGAGCTTGGTAGGATCATTGCCCACAGGACTAACTCTATACAGTAACGGCAACGTAATAGGCACCACTACCTCCACTGGTAGCTACAGTTTTGGAATCAAGGTCACAGACTCTGCAACACCTAGAACTCATACTTCAACAAATAACTATTCAGGTACAATTCAATACCTGCAAGTTCCCATCACTTATACTGTTATTGGTGGTGGCGGAGCAGGCGGTTCTGGATATATTTCGGGAATTCCTGCTAACTCTTATTATTATGTTACCGGCGGAGGAGGCGGAGCCGGACAGGTGTTAACAGGCACCACCAACTTCTCATACTCGGGAACCAATACTCACTCGTATGTATTTACTGTGGGAGCAGGTGGAGTTTCTTGCAGCCCAAATCCAGCAACACCTTCATTTGCATCACCATCTACTATAACAGGTACCAGTTGTGGATTTGCTAATATAACTGCCGGGGCTGGTGGCAATGGTGGTGTTTCTATTTCAAATTCACCATACCAGTACCAATTTAGTGCCGGTAGTAACGGTGGATCAGGTGGCGGTGGAGCAGGCGGTTGGACAGGTCCCGCCGGTGGCAGTTGTTCCACTCCGGGTGGATCTGGTAACGGACCAGGCACTAACTCCGGTGGGAGCGGACAAACCTATTCACATAACCCAGGTGCGCCCAAATATTCTGGATCTTCTGGCGGTGGCGGTGGCGCTGGCGGATCGCCCCCTACGTGTGTGTTTGGCCCGTTATTCAATCTTGGCGATGGTGGTATAGGAATACAGTATAGTCAATATGCACCATATGGTAGCCCGGGTGGTTGGTTTGGTGGTGGTGGAGGCGGATATCTAGGATGTCGTGGTGGCACGCCTGGGTTTGCATATCATCACGGCGCAGGCGGGCAAGGCGGTGGCTCGGCAGTAAATGGCGGTAACGCAAGCTCAAACACTGGCGGTGGTGGTGGCGGATCGGTTGTTGGCGGATATGACGGCGCTTCATTTGGTGGTACATCGACTTCGATACATGGCGGATCAGGCGGATCAGGTATTATTTTTATAACAATACCCACACAGTATTATCCAGGATCGGCCCCGGGAGCAAGCGTGGTCAGTTCAAGCCCGGCCCCGGGGAACACAATTCTAGCATATACTGGTACCGGAACCTACAACACTTAACCCGGATAAATAGTGTTATAAACACTATTTTAGGGCGTAAATGAGTTTTCCTACTAGCCCCACAGACGGGCAAATCGCGCAATTTGACGGTATAACATACCAATATACTGCTTCAACTAATTCTTGGAAAAGAATACCCTCGATCAATCTAAATCTAGTCGGGAACATAAGCACAACCTCAAACGTAGACAATCTTGGCGCATTTGGCTCGGGCGCACTACAGATCACAGGCGGTGCTGCCATTGGCGGGAATCTATTTGTTGGTGGCAATCTCTATGTCAGCAACGTCATTACCCAGCAAGAAACCATTATTAACAGTGATGTAATTCAAGGCAATTTAACTGTTGGTAATATAATAACCAATTATATACAGGGCGGGGATGTTGACGGCAATGTATATGTTACTGGATATTTAATTCCCACCGAAGACGTTGTTTACGATCTAGGAACACCGGACCAACGTTGGAGAACCCTATACCTATCTGGTAATACCATCGACATGAGTGGCGCACGACTCAGTGCCACTAGTTCAGGTATCACGTTCACAAGCCCAGATTTTACAAATCAGTTTACCATTATTGGTAACGCTGGTGGATATCAGCAGACTGGCCTGTTTGGCAACATCATAGCCAATGCTGGCGTAACCAGCACCAGTACAACCACCGGCACAATTGTGGTCGAGGGCGGAATGGGAATCACCCAGGACGTGGTGATTGGCGGAAATCTAGAAGTTTACGGACAGTCAATTACTATCCCGGATGTGAACACAGGTAATGTTTTTGTTACCACCGGAATCGACAGTACCAGTACCGGCAGCGGAGCAGTGCAGGTAATTGGTGGTATAGGTGTAACCGGCAACATATTTGCTGGTAATTTGTATGCACAAAACACCATGATTGACCGTGGCTCGGATCAAAACAACTGGGACCAGCTGACGGAGATGGGCATATATTTGGTAAATAGAAGTAGTTGGTCGGGAGTTGTCGGTGCGCCCTTGGATTCCAGTGTTTATACTGGGTTATTAGAGGTCACAAACACCGGTGGTTACGCGATCGTGCAGAATTATAGACCATATGATCTAAGCGGAATACCGCATATATTTTGGACAAGAATACAGTACAACAATGCAGGTTGGGCTAATTGGACCGAAATAGTTAACGCAGTGGGCGGATCTGGGTTGGATGGTGGAAGTTTTTAAGGGAATACAGTAAAAAATGTCGAATACAATATTATTAAAACGATCTGGGTCAACGGGACAAGTACCGTCAACCGCTAACATTGCCTTAGGTGAACTGGCCATCAACTACTATGATGGGCGTTTGTACACCAAGCAAAACAACGGCACCACACAGATCATTGATTTGACGCAGAATGATCCCATTACTCTGTCGGGCGATGCCACGGGTACCAGTACGAACCCGGCTGCCGGCGGTGCTTATAGCAGTCTCTCAGTTACATTGGCCACAGTCAATACCAATACCGGTTCTTGGGGTGGTGGCGCTACCGGTCTAGTTGCACAACTGCCTGTATTCACAGTCAACGGCAAAGGTTTAATTACTGCCGCAGGCAATGTTGCCCTAAGCACAGTGGCAGTTACCAATGCCAGCAACACCACAGAAATTACAGCCAACGCCACAGTTGGCTCAGTTGGCTTTAATCTAGCCACAACTGGAGTCACTGCCGGTACGTATGGTGCCAGCTCAGGCAGTGTAAATTTAACACAACTCACAGTTGACAGTAAAGGTCGTATTACTGCTGCCAGTAACGTAGCACTGAGTTCGTATGCAGTTACCAAAGCCAGTAACACAACTGATATTACTGCCAACGTTGCGGTTGGTGCAGTTGGATTTAGTCTTACTAACACTGGTGTAACTGCCGGTATCTATGGTTCTACCAGTCTGGTTCCAACTATTCAGGTTGATGCCAAAGGTCGTATTTTAGGTATCACCACAAATTCCATATCAACTTCGTTCAACGTAGTTGGCACTGCTGGATCAACCACAGTCAATGGTGGCAGTAACTTTAACCTAGCTGGCACATACGGTGTTACTATATCAGTTGGCAACGAGTATGCCAACATTGCAACACCACAAGACCTACAAACAACTGCAAGTCCACAGTTTGCTGGTTTGACCACAACTGGTAACACCATTATCAACAGTACACTGTACGCAAGTTCAGGTGTTTATGACACTGGTGTACGTGTTGTTAGCAAGAGTACTGGTGCTGGCAATCTAACAATCAGTGGCGGCGCAATTAACTTGGCACAAGTTGGCCCAGGCGCTGGTACAGTGGGCAGCAGCACACAGTTGGCCAGTATCACCACTGATGCATATGGTCGTGTGGTTGCAAGTAGTCAAACTGCTCTCAGCTCTAGTGCAGTTACATTGGCAGCCAATACCACAAATATTACTGCAAATGCACAGACAGGCACCGTAGGATTTGATCTAACCAATACTGGTGTCAGTGCTGGATCATACGGAAGTGGATCAGCAGTACCATCAATCACAGTTGATGCCAAGGGTCGTGTTACAAGTATTAGTACAACACCCATATCATCAACATTTACAGTTGCTGGTACGTCAGGATCTACCACAGTTGGTAATTCAAGCACATTCAGCTTGGCTGGCACATATGGTGTAACAGTCACAGTTGGTACCGAATACGCCAACATCAGCACACCACAAGATTTACAAACAACTGCAAGCCCGCAATTTACAGGACTGGTAGTAAGCGGAACAGAACGTGTTGGTACTATACTGGCCAGCACAGTTAATGCTGCCACAATTGGTAACACTGGCGCTACCTTAACTGGTGCAAGCGTAACTGCCACAAACGGTTATATCCAAACCATTGATGCCAGCACCTTACGAGCTGGCACATTTGGTAATACCGGTGCTACATTTACCGGTTCAAGTGCAACTTTAAGTGGCACAGTAATTGCAAACACGGTAAATGCACAAACCATTGGTAATACTGGAGCCAACGTTGTTGCCAGTACCGGTTATTTTGGCACAATCAATACCACCAGCGATGTGTTTATTGCTGGTAACTTGACAGTTGCCAACATTTTTAGTCAGACAACACAGATTTTAGAAGTAAGTAATCCCCTAGTTTACTTAAACACAAGCTCAGACTATCCTTACAACTACGATATTGGTTTATACAGTCACTTTGCATTAGGTGCCGGTGAAGTAGGATACCAACACACTGGCTTTACTAGAAATCACACCAACGGTTATTGGACCTTGTTTAGTAATGTGGCCAGCGAGCCCGCAGGCGGCACTGTCAATTTCCTAGATCCTGGTATAATTTATGACACATTGTATGCTGGCGCTGGTATATTTGCAAATGCAACTGGTACAGCACTAACAGTTAATGGTAACACGGCAATCAACAGTACTGTATATGCACGTGGTGTATACGATAATGGGGTACGAGTTGTAAGTAAGAGTTCGGGCGCCGGCAATTTAACCATAACTGGCAATGCAATCAGCTTGAGCCCAATTGGTGCTGCAGGAACTTATGGTAGCAGTACTACTATTCCAGTAGTTACCACTGACGCATACGGTCGTATTACCAGTGTTGTACAAACTTCAATTGGCTCGAGCATCAATGTTAACAGTGCTACCACCGCAGTAAATGCCATTAACGTGGGAATTACCAATAGTGCCAGTGGTACCTATTACATTACATTGAGTCCCAGCAGTAGTACCAGCAACGTGGCCCTGGATGTCACAGCCGGATTGTACTATGATATTGCTTCGGGCAATCTGACAACTGCAGGATTTATTGGCGACTTTTACGGAACATATCATGGTACACTGCCTTGGAGCTATATCACAAGCACACCAACAACATTATCCGGATACGGAATTACAGATGCTTTAAGTACAAGTTCAACCGTTGATGGAGGCACGTACTAATCAGTTTCGGGGACTACGATGTTCCCAATGAATATCCTAATTAGGGCCACACATGTCGAATACAATTGTACTTAAACGCAGTTCGGTGGGTGGGAAGGTACCACTTTCCGCCAATCTGACCTACGGTGAGTTAGCCCTAAACTATCGAGACGGTGTTCTCTATTATCTAAACACCAATAACACAGTAACCACAATATCAAGCACAGTGTCCGGCGGTATTGCCAATGCCTTTCCGGTTATTAACTCAAACGGTGTCCTGGTATCAAGTACACTATTAAGTCAAAGTGTTGCAAACAGTAACGTAACAGTAAGCGGTAACCTACTGGCCAATGCTGTTTATACCAATAACTACTTCTTTGCCAACGGGCAAAGTATATTTTCCAGTACCACATACGGTAATACACAAGTAGAAGCCTACTTACAGATCAGTTCTACCATATCTGGCATCAATGCCAACATAGTTGCTGCTAACGCCACAATAGCAACACTACAGGCCAATGTTGGTAGTTTTTACACCTGGGCCAATACTAACTTTGGTGGAAGCAGTTACGGTAATGTAAACGTAGCGGCGTATATCAACACCATCAGTATCAATACTGTGGGTAACATTACTGCCAATAATATTACTGCCAATAATATCACAGCAAACAGCAATGTGATTGTTGGTACTGGCACAGGCGGTAGCATCACCGGTGCCAATCTTGTTAGCTCAAACTATTTCCAAGGCAACGTTTATAACTATGCAAACGGTGTAAGCATTTTAAGTTCGGGGCTTGCATATCAGGCCTGGGCCAATGCCAATGTAGCCGGACTGCAAACTCAAATCACTGGACTTGGTACAGGAGCCAATGCCAACACATTGGCCTATTTGGCTGGCTATACTGGAACTGTGGCACTTGGTGGTAATTTAAGTATTGCTGGTAATTTATCTATTACTGGAAATATCACCAGCGTCAATTACGAAACTGTCACCTACACCGAAAATGCCAATGTGCTCAATGTTGCCGGAACACTCACAGTTGGTGCCGGCAACTTGATACTGGGTGGTGTCAATGTTACTTCTAATTTAGGTTCGTTGTATACCAATCTTGGCACATTAACTGCCAATGTAGGCGCATTTGAATTATACTCAAATGCCAATGTGGGCACCATACTGACCAGTCTCAATACTCTTACATCCAATGTGGGCGCATACGAGGCTTGGGCTAATGCTACATTTAGCACAACTACTTATAGCAATACCAATGTTGTTGCCTATCTTACAACGGCCAACATCGCCACAAGCGGTAATATAACTGCTGCAAACTTGACGGCCAACTTGGTAAGCACAAACTACTTCCAAGGCAATGTTTATAACTATGCCAATGGCGTAAGTATTCTCAGCGCCGGATTGGCATATCAAACTTGGGCCAATGCTAACCTAAGCGCACTATACAGTAACATACAGGCCTCAAATGCCAATATTGGCACATATCAATTATGGTCTAATGCCAACGTTGGCACAATTTACACCAATTTAAATACGCTCACTGCCAACGTTGGCGCATTTGAACTGTATGCCAATGCCAACGCTGTCAGTTTGGCTGGATTGATTGCTAATGTACAGGCAAATTTGGTATCATATGAATTGTATGCCAACACAGCAATTGTTTCAACATATACCAATGCCAATGTTACAGCATATCTTGCGGCCAATCCAATTAGCAGTATCACAAATGGTACAGGTAGCAGTGTTGGATTTAACGTAAGCAGTGGCAATGTAGTAGTACAAGTGGCCGGTACCGGTATAGCCACACTAGCACAAAATCAAATCAATGTTGTTGGTAATGCTTTTGTAAGTGGCAACGTTAATGCAACCAATGTAAATGCCACCAGCGTATACGCCACAAACTATTTTTATCCAAATGGTGTAAGTGTATTAAGTGCAATCAACGCCAATGTGGGCGCATTTGAAACCTATGCCAATACCGCACTTGCTAGTTTGGCCACTGGTGCCAATGCCAACACTTTGGCCTATTTGGCTGGATATACTGGCAATACCACCATTGGTGGGAACCTAACGGTAGTTGGTAATTTACAAATAATTGGTAACATCACAAATGTAAATTACGAGACAGTTACCTATACTGAAAATGCCAATGTACTAAATGTTGCAGGACAACTCACAGTAGGTGCTGGAAATTTAATAGTTGGTGGTATTGATCTATATGCCAATGTTGGTACAGTATTGACCAATCTCGGCACTCTAACCGCCAACGTAGGTGCATTTGAGCTATATGCCAATGCCAATATTGGTACGGTGTATGTTGGTAATATAGCAACACAGTCCAACATTGGTACACTGTATCTAGGCAATATATCTACTCAAGCCAATCTTGGTATACTGTACCTAGGCAATGTTGCCACACAAGCCAACATTGGTACTCTATATTCAGGTAACATAGTAACGCAAGCCAACATTGGTACTCTATATCTAGGCAATGTTGCCACACAAGCCAACCTAGGTGCGTTCCAGACCTATGCTAATGCCAACATTGGTACCATATACACACACCTTGGTACACTTGATGCCAATGTGGGTGCTTATGAAATTTGGGCCAATGGAGCCTTAGCTGGACTAAATGCCAATATCACTGCTGCCAACGTGGCATGGCAGGCCAATGCGGCTTATCAACAGTCACAGATCACAGTATTACAGAGCGAAGTTTATAGCAATGCCAATGTAATTGCTTTCTTGGCAGTAAACAGCGGAAATATATCAACTGGAAACATAATTGCCACCGGCGAAATCATAACTGGTGGTGGTATATTCTGGCCCAATGGACATCCATATGCTGCAGGTGGTGGCGGAACCGGGATCACTTATACAGCCAGCAACACCACCCCGTCATTCCCCAACATAGGTGACCAATGGTATTACGAAGCCGGCGATACTCTATTAGAGTACATGACCGATGGTACTAACACCATGTGGGTTGACATTACTGGTGCTAGTACCAGTTACCTAAGTAATACTGCCAATATATCCACAAACTTTATCCCAGTTACCAATTACTCGTTGAATTTGGGCAGCACCACAAATGCCTTTGGCAATTTGTATGTGGCCAATATTTCATTGAGTGGTGCCACAATAGAAGTGGACTCGGCTTCGGGCGCAATGGCACTTATTCCCCCAGCGACCACTTACACCCCAAATCCAACCGGACTAGTAATCAGTCCAAGAGGCATTATTGGAA
>Ga0007828_1000151_pt1 | contig 19437 bp, 19 predicted proteins | sample CryBogCBE16Oct07_FD_71232 | JGI IMG/M metagenome (GOLD analysis project Ga0007828, IMG submission 71232) | Freshwater microbial communities from Crystal Bog, Wisconsin, USA - CBE16Oct07 | ecosystem: Environmental > Aquatic > Freshwater > Lake | place: Crystal Bog, Wisconsin, USA | collected...
AACTACTGCAAATGCTGTAGCAGGTGCTAACGTTTCAGGTGTAGTTGCTAACGCAACATATGCAGTTACAGCAGGTACTGCTAACTCAGTAGCAGGGGCTAATGTTACTGGTACAGTAGCCAATGCAACATATGCCACAAGTGCAGGTTCAATTGGTGGAACTGTTCCGGGTGCAAATGTAACAGGTCAAGTAGGTAATGCATTAATTGCTGGTACTGTTTATACAAATGCACAACCTAATATTACAAGCGTTGGTACATTGACATCACTAGCAGTTACCGGTAATGTTTTAGCCGCAAATTTAACAGGTAACCATTATGGTGCTGGTAATAACTTAAGCAACATTCAAGGTAGTAATGTTTCAGGTGCAGTTGCTTACGCAACTACTGCAAACGCAGTAGCAGGGGCCAATGTTTCAGGTGCAGTTGCTTACGCAACTACTGCAAACGCAGTAGCAGGGGCCAATGTTTCAGGTGCAGTAGCATACGCAACAACAGCTAACTCAGTAGCTGGTGCTAACGTAACAGGTCAAGTAAGTTTTGCAGGTACTGCCAATGCAGTTGCTGGTGCCAATGTATCAGGTATCGTAGCCAATGCAAATTATGCCGCATATTCAGGTGTAGCAGGATCAGCAAATAGTGTTACTGGTTCTAACGTAAGTGGACAAGTAGGTAATGCATTGATTGCAGGTACGGTGTATACAAACGCACAACCAAATATCACAAGTGTTGGTACACTATCAAATCTAGTTGTATCAAGTAGTGGTAACATTAGCGCAGGTAACATTATAGCCAACACAGTGTTCATTGGTAATGGTGCAGGATTAACAAACTTAGCAGGCGCTAACGTTACTGGTGCAGTTGCATATGCAAGTACAGCAAATAGTGTTGCTGGTGCAAATGTCTCAGGTGCAGTATCATATGCAACTACTGCTAACTCAGTTGCTGGTGCTAACGTAAGTGGAGCAGTCACATATGCAACCACTGCAAACAGTGTTGCTGGCGCCAATGTAACAGGTACAGTAGCAAACGCCACATATGCATTAAATGCAGGTAATGCCACAGTAGCAAGTTCAGCCAATAGTGTTACTGGTGCAAATGTCAGTGGTGCAGTCGCATATGCAACCACTGCGAACTCAGTTGCTGGCGCCAACGTCTCAGGTGCAGTATCATATGCTACTACTGCTAACTCAGTAGCAGGTGCAAATGTTACAGGTACAGTAGCAAATGCCACATATGCAACTACAGCAGGCAGCGCAACTACATCAGGAACAGTAACGGCTAACGCACAAGGTAATATTACCAGTGTTGGTACATTAACTAATTTGTCAGTAACTGGCAACACAACTTCTGGAAACGTATATGCTAATAGTGGTATTGTAAAAGGTGAATATTTATATGGTGATGGTAGTAACATTACTAACATCTCAGTTGCAGCCGGCTCATATATTTTAAATGGCACAAGTGAAGCATCATTAGATACTAATGGCAACTTTAATGTAACAATAGCAGGAAACGCCAATGTATTACAAGTTACAGGTAGCAATGTTATTGCAAGTACATTTGTTGGTAATTTAATAGGTACAATAAACACGGGAAGTCAGCCTAACATTACAAGTCTTGGTACATTAACTAGTTTGAATGTAACGGGTGTAAGTAATTTAGGAAACGTAGGTAACGTAAAAATCACAGGTGGTGTTAATAACCAATACTTAATTACAGATGGTACTGGCAATCTATTTTGGACTACATCTACTGCAAGCCCAGCCGTTGGTAGCAACACACAAATCATCTTTAATGACGGTGGAACAACTTATAACGGCAGTGCTAACTTAACATTTAACAAAACAACTAACACATTAAGTACAGGCAATGTTACAGCATCTTATTTCACTGGAACATTAACTACAAATGCACAACCAAACATTACAAGTGTTGGTAGATTAACAAGTTTAATTGTTGATGGTAATATTAACGCAGGTAATATTGCAGGTGGTAACTTAGTAAGTGCAAATTATTTTGCAGGTAGTGGTGCAAACTTAACAGCAATACCGGGTGCAAATGTAACAGGTACCGTAGCAAATGCGGCTTTTGCTACTAATGCAATTGGTATTCAAACTAATACGTCAAGTGCAACATCTGCGTACCCAACATTTGTTACCTCATCATCAAATGGTAACTCACAAAATTATATTAATTCAAGCATTAGTGCTAACTTAGCAAATGCTAGTATTACAGCAACAACATTTGTTGGTGCACTAAGTGGCGCCGCAACTACAGCAGGAACAGTAACTACAAATGCACAACCCAATATTACAAGCGTTGGTACATTAACAAGTTTAATTGTACAAGGTAACATTAATGCTGCCAACGTAGCAGGTGGTAATGCAGTAAGTGCAAACTATTTTGTAGGTAACGGATCGTTGTTGACTGCCATTACCGGTGCAAATATAACAGGTACTGTAGCAAATGCAAATTATTCTGTATACTCAGGTACTGCAAGTACAGCAAATGCGGTTGCAGGTGCAAACGTAACTGGCGCAGTAGCGTTTGCAACGACTGCTAACGCAGTCGCGGGAGCTAATGTATCAGGTGCTGTGGCATATGCAACTACAGCAAATGCGGTAGCAGGTGCTAACGTATCCGGTGTTGTTGCTAATGCCACTTATGCAGTTACAGCAGGTACAGCAAATAGTGTTGCCGGCGCTAACGTTACTGGAACTGTAGCAAATGCCACTTATGCAGTTACAGCAGGCAGCGCCACAACAGCAACTTCAGCAACGACTGCTGGTACAGTAACAACTAATGCTCAACCAAATATTACAAGTACAGGTACATTAACATCATTAACTGTAACTGGTAACACAACATCAGGTAACTTTATTACAAGCGGCCAATTTGTATCACAATTGGCAACGGGTACTGCACCTTTAGTTATTGTTTCTACAACAAGAGTTCCAAACTTAAACGCAGACTTAGTAGATGGATATCAAACAGCAACAGTCGCTACAGCAAATACCCTTGCAACACGTGATACAAATGGTAGTATTACTGCTAATATTTTCATTGGTAACATAGCAGGAGCCAACGTAACTGGCACGGTAGCAAATGCAACGTATGCCGTAACGGCAGGTACTGCAAACTCGGTAACTGGTGCTAACGTAAGTGGTGCGGTAGCGTATGCAACAACTGCAAATTCAGTAGCTGGCGCTAATGTAACAGGTGCAGTAGCATACGCAACAACTGCTAACTCAGTTGCTGGTGCTAATGTATCAGGTACTGTAGCAAGTGCAAATAACTCAAGTTATTTAGGCGGAACGGCAGCCGCAAGTTACCTATTAACAAATGGTACTGGTAGTGGTTTAACAGCAATCACAGGTGCTAACGTAACAGGTGCAGTTGCTTACGCAACCACTGCTAACTCAGTAGCCGGAGGCAATGTAAGTGGTGCGGTTGGTCTTGCAACATATGCTACAACTGCTAATGCTGTGGCAGGTGCTAACGTGTCAGGTGCAGTTGCTTATGCGACTACAGCAAATGCGATAGCAGGTGCTAACGTATCAGGAGCCGTGGCATACGCAACCACTGCTAACTCAGTAGCCGGCGGCAATGTAAGTGGACAAGTTGGTAACGCACTAGTTGCAGGTACAGTATATACGAATGCGCAACCTAACATTACAAGTACAGGTACATTAACATCTATCAATTCAAGTGGTAATATTACTGGAGCAAACGTAATTGCAAATTCATATCATATTCGTTCAATTGGTACAGCAATATCAGCCGCAGGTTCAACACAAGGTACCGCAACAGCATTAACTAAAGAAATTAACGTTGTCAGTGCAGTAACATCAGGCGCTAATGGTGTACAATTACCAAACGTAGCAGGTGCTGTGATTTATATTACAAACACAACAGGAAACACATTGAACGTTTACCCACAAACTGGTGCGGCAATCAATAATCAAACAGCAAATGCCGCATTTACAATGCCGGGTAATGGAGCAACACTACAGTTTATTGCACCTACTACAAGTCAGTGGTACACAGTAAGTGCAACATACTCATAATAGGAAAGAACAATACAATGATTACACTTGATTTATTATCACACGTTTTCCCTAAAACACATCATGATGTGTTGGAAAGATATGTAGAACCATTATCAACAGTTGCACAATACTATGACATGTATGACAATATACATAGAGTTGCATGTTTTGTAGCACAGACAGGCCATGAAAGTGGTGGTTTTAATTTTATCAAAGAAAATTTAAACTACAGTGAAAAGGGTTTGTTAACAACGTTCCATAAATATTTTGACGCAGAAACAGCAAGTCAATATGCAAGACAACCTGAAAGAATCGCTAATCGTGTTTATGCAAATCGCATGGGCAACGGTGACGAATCTAGTGGTGACGGTTACATGTTTTGCGGCAGAGGCTTAATTCAGTTAACAGGTCGCATTAATTATACAAAATTTGCTCAAGCATTGGGAATGGGTCTAGAAGACACAGTTGCATATATGGAAACTAGTGAAGGCGCAACTGCAAGTGCAGGTTGGTTTTGGGACAGTAACAATTTAAATCAATACTGTGACAGTGGTGATTTTGTAATGTTAACCAAACGTATCAATGGTGGTACAATTGGTATTGAAGAAAGACATCGCAATTATCAATTAGTATTACAAGCATTACAGGGATAATATGGCACAACCAAATTGGATAACACCAGCCGGCGCAATAGCAACAATACCCAGTCAAATATTTTATAGTACAACAGTTGTTGCTAATCCAGTTCTTCCAGCAACTGCTGTTAACTATACGCTATTAAGTGGAAGTTTACCTTTGGGTATGACTTTAACTTCAAACAATAATATAGGTGTAATATCAGGCACACCTGCATTAGTAATTAATTCTACTACATATACGTTTGCTATTAGAGCCACTGACAATTTGGGTAATATCAGAGACAGAACTTTTAGTTTAACAACCAATGGAGCGTCACTACCACAGTTTACTACTCCAACAGGAACTATATTAAGCACATATGATAGTACATGGGTAGATTTACCAATTCAGTATACTAATCCAGTTTCAAGTAATGCAGTTATTATTAGAGTTATTCAAGGACAACTTCCACCTGGTTTAGAAATTAATGACATAGGACGTATTCGTGGATATGCACAACCTCCTATTGCTCAAGTTAATTTACCGTTGGTGGTAACATCTGCTGTTGCTACAACAACATCAAATACTATATCTTGTTTAAGTACAACAGGATTTAGTGTTGGTAGACCTATTGTTTTTACTGGAACAGTATTTGGTGGAATTACTGCAAGTCAAACATATTACATCAATTCAATTATTGATGCAAGTACATTTACAATTTCTACTACTGTTGGTGGACCTATCTTTACATTAAGTAATGCGGCAGGATACATGACCGCAACCTTACCTAACGTATCAGTTGGTCAACCTACAATTGAAACATATACATTTACACTTAAATTAAGTAGTAGTCTTGGCAATGATTTACAATCATACAGCATTACTATCATCAATCAAAACGCACCACAAAGTCAAGGTGGTCCAGGACTACCTGCAAATACTAGAATACCTACAATCTATAATACTAGACCAGCAACTTATAATATAACACCTGACACAGTTGATTATGGATATTTTGTATTGCCACCTGGTTCATTAGTAACAGGTGCAACATATAGTCCAACAGTTAATGCTAATATTGGAACTATTAATAGTGATGTGTTTTTTGCTTTTAAAGTAATAGGTCACGATTTTGATGGTACTGGATTAACTTATGTTTATGCTAATTTACCAATTGGATTAACAGGCGATCCTAATACAGGTTGGATTACAGGTACTCCTGTTATCAATCCAGATAGTATTTCACAATTTAGTTTTAGTGTACAAGTTTATAAATCAAACAATCCCACAATCTTTACACCATTCTTTAATTTTTCATATATCATTGAAAATCAAATCAATGGTATTGTAACATGGGTAAGTCCAACAGATTTAGGACAGATTTATAATGGTAGTACAAGTATTTTATATGTAGAAGCAGAATCAGACGTTGTGTTACAATATAGATTAACTGGTGGAACACTACCTCCTAACTTAGTATTATTACCTAGTGGAGAAATCTCAGGAGTTGTTGCATTTCAACCAACTGATAATATTTTAACAGCAGGTACAACTACACAATTTACTTTTACAATAGAAGCATACAGTCCATTGTATCCAGTGGTACAAAGTTCACAAACATTTACAATAGAAGTATATCAAGAATATCAACAACCAACTGATACACTTTATATTTCATGTAATCCAAGTTTAAGTGATAGAAATTTAATCAATTCATTATTAACAAATACATCATTGATTCCACCTGAATATTTATATAGATCAGATGATCCTTATTTTGGAGTGGCAACAAGCGTTGTTTATGAACATGCTTATGGTATTAATGCCAGTGACTTTGAACAATATGTAGCCGCTGTAACACAGAATCATTATTGGAGAGACATTACGTTAGGTGAAATTAAAGTCGCACAGGCTATTAATGAAACAACAGGCGAAGTCATATATGAAGTTGTGTATAGCGAAGTAATAGATAATTTAGTTAATTTGGGTGAACAGTATCCTAATAATGCTAATATCTATGGTGCAAGTGTGCCGCAGTCAATTTATTGGCCAACATTTATTCCATTAGATTTAGGACCTTGGTATACTAGCGTAACTGAAATATACACAAGTTATGAAGTTAGCCCTTCAGGTCAACAGTTCTATACTAGTTTGACACCCGGAGAAGCAAGAACATTGTATCCAAACAGTTTACCAAATATGCGCAACAGAGTTGGTCAAGTGTTAGGTCAAGTATATGACAGCAATCTATTACCATTATGGATGACAAGTCAACAAGTCAATGGTAGTACATTGGGTTATACTCCTGCTTGGGTAATCTGTTATACACAACCTGGCACAGTTACATTGCCCGAAGCAATTACATTACCTGACGGGTCTACAACAAATGTTGTGACATATGCACAGTATATACAATATCAGATTAATAATAACTGGGTAAATACTGTAGGAGAAAAACAATCACTTAACTCTGTTAATTTCACAATTGATAGATTCACAGTCAACAAGAGTATTACGTACAATTATGACAATAATTCTAGCCCACCCGCATGGACTGGATTGCCTAGCGCAACCCCTGTACCAAATCCATTAGACAGTAAAGATTTCTATGTGTTGTTCCCTAGAAAAACTATTTTGCCAGATCAAACGCAATACTAAATACAATACGGAATAGATAAATTATGACAAGCCAAATCAACACAAACGGAATCAATGTAAATTACCCAGTCCCGGGAAAAAACAATAGTTCTCAGGGATTCAGAGATAACTTTGCTCAAATTGCCAACGACTTAAACATTGCGGCAAACGAGATTACTGATTTACAAAACAATGCAGTTCTTAAAGCCGCATTGGCCAATTCTGTATTGAATAATGACATGGCTAACACACTAATCAGTAATGCTAGCACTAGAGGATTTAGAGCCACAACTTACAATTTGGGTAACAGTCTTGCAGGAACCGTATTAGTTAATGTTGCTAGTGGAGATGTTCAATATGGCGCAGTTACTGGTAATGTAACATTACAGTTTGGTGGCTGGGCCCCTACAAATACAGTTAGCAACATTCAAATCAGATTGACATTTGCCAATGCTAACTCAACAGTTGCGTTACCAAACGCATGTATTTCAAGCAATAACAACTTTGGCGTAACATTGTTAGAAAATGTAGAAATCATTAACAATGTTGCATATATCTCACCTCCTGCTAACACACAAGTTTTAACATATAATCTTTCATCGGCTGATTGTGGTAACTCAATCACTATGACTCCGTTGAATAGACCATTTGAATCTACCCAAATTCAATCACGCACAGTTATCCCAACTGGCGTACAAGGTGATATGAATGGCGCTGTTGCCGTAGGTCCAGGGTACAGTCAATTAAATATCATTTCTACTAGTTCAACTGGTAATATCTTTACTACAAGTTCACAAGACAACACTTCACAATTGTTTACTGATTTGCCTGTATGCTTTACAGGTGTATCAATTGATAGTAACGTAACAATTGGCACACAATACTATATTAGAAATGTAGTAAGTAGCAATACATTTACAGTATCATCAACTGTCGGTGGTGCTAATTTAGCATTAGCCGGTGGCAGTGGTAATATGTATGCTAATCCTGTAAATTATCTATATGTTGCAACAAATTCATATGATGCAACAGAAACAGTAGTTTACACTCCTAGCGTTAGTGCTATGTACACAACAGGTAATATCACTATTACTCCAACTAATAATTTAGTTGTAAATGCTCCAATCATCTTTACTGGTAATGTTGACACAGCAAACACTGGTATTGTATCAGGCAACGCATACTACATTAAATCTATCAGTGCGTCAACTGGTACAGCAAATATCACAATAAGCCAATCACGTACAAATGGTGTTGCTGGTACACAAACTGTTGTTAAAGGAAATAGCACTTCATTGACTGCAAACGCACAAGTGTATGTCGGGGATGACATTTGGCGTAGAGTCCCATTAACTGCATGGTAATATAATGGAACATCCTTTTATCAGCGACCTTTCAGAAAAAACTATGGAAGAGTTGCAGGATACAATAACTGATCTAAATAAAAAATTAAATTTTGCATATAGAACAGGAAATAGCGCATTATTGAATCAATTACAGATGGTTATTGAAAGTTACAAGAATCAACATAGAAAAAAGATGGATGAATTGTTTGATAAGCAAAAATTAAACGCACAAATTAATATTCAGTCTGACAAAAAATGAGTACTAGAATCGAAAAAGATTTTTATTTTCAAACTGCCGTACATTTTGAAAATAAATTTTATGTAAATTCCTATGAATTAACTATATCCGTATTGGTAGAAACTGATTCACCAAGAGAACAAAATGTTGCTATGGATAGGGCAAGTTATTTCTTAATGTCAGAATTACAAAACTCTGTATTGATTCATAAAAAAGAAATTGAAGCAATAGAAAAATACAAAAACGCAGGTATTAAAATCTGTGAAATTCCAGAAGAACCCTTTGATCAAATTATTGGAATGATATTGCTAATGAAATTAAATGCAATAATGGAAAACAGATTAAAAATTACTGATTTAGTTCTTGGCTCTAGTATGAGCGAAGGCGTAAGATTTAATATCGTATCCGAAGTTGCAGAAAGTTTATTTTCAGAAATGAATTGGTGGAATAAGCCCACAATTTGTATGACCGAAGAAGAATGCAAAGTATCACCAGACAATGTAGTTAAACTGTTTGACGACAAAGATTGGAAAGAACTTGGACTATCTTGGAAAGAAAAACCCAAAAAGGGTAAAAAGTAATTTGACTTTATCAACTGTCTGTGTTATCATACGTCAATGATTGCAGATAAATTTAATCAACAAATATATACAGAACAAGACCTCTGCGACCTTTATCTAACAAATACTGAAACACAACTTAAAAACGTATTAGTTGAAAATGCAATCAAGTTCGACCCAGAACTAAATCTAAACAATATACCCGAAATTATTGAATATACACTATCTGACGAATCCATTGAGGAATTTGACGAACGTTGTAGAAATAATTGGTTCATTCCCGAAAGTTACAAAAACTTTGACATTGCAAAATTTGTTTTGGAACAATGCAATGGTGAGGCCGAACTACAACGGGCAGGTGAAGAGTTACTAATGTATCAGGAACGTGATATGTTTATACTACTCAAGTATCTCAAGTACCTTGTAGACACCATGCGTGAACATAACATTGTTTGGGGTGTGGGTCGTGGTAGTAGTGTAAGCAGTTTTGTATTATTTTTGATAGGAATTCACCGTATAAATAGTTTACACTATGATTTATCTATCACAGAGTTCTTGAAATAGGAGAGAAACAAATGGCAAAATATAGATCAGCAAAAGGTAAAACAGTCGATATGGGTGCGCTTGCAACTAAAAACGAGCGTGTCAAGGCTGTAGGCAACATGAAGGTTAACGCTAGGGGTGATATCATTGACGCCAGCGGCAACATTGTTGTGCCTGTAAACAAGAAAGTTAGCGACAGATACGCTAAGACAGTTACAAATCGTGCGGCTAACATTGTTAAAAAGACACCGCAGCCAATTAAAACTGCACCTAAGCCAGAAATTGCAAAAGTACAGTTGACTAAAGAAGAAATTGAATTCATCATGGAAGATGAAGAAAATGAAGAAGTAGAAGCCATCAAGGCAGAAGAAGTAGCAAAAGAAGTATCAACTAAAGAGACCAAAAAGTAATTATGAGTTTAAGTTACACTAAAGCAAAAGTTAATAAATTAAAACCATTGCATGACACCATTATCGTAAGTGATATGGAGTTCGGTGAGCGAATTACACAATCTGGATTGATCATGCCAAATGATGACATGAAGAGTTCAGGTATTCGTCCACGTTGGGCTAAAGTATATGCAATTGGGCCAAAGCAAAAAGATGTAAAAGTAGGACAATATATTTATATAGCACACGGTCGCTGGACTAGAGGTATCACTATTGAGACTCCTGAAGGCGAGAAAGTTATCCGTAAAGTAGACAACAATGATGTTTTATTAGTAAGTGATGAATATATTAGCGATTACAATATTAGTGACAAGGCAATCTAAGGAAGACGAATGAAGAACCAACTTTGGGTAGAAAAATACAGACCAAAAACTGTAAGTGATTATGTTTTTGTTGACGAGAATCAAAAGCAACAAGTAGAGAATTGGATCAATGCAGGTTCAATCCCTCACTTGTTGCTTAGTGGTGATCCTGGCACAGGCAAAACTACACTAGCCAAAGTTCTCATTCACGAACTTGGTATTGAAGAATATGATGTAATGGAAATCAACGCTAGTCGTGAGCGTGGTATTGATATTGTTAAAAACAAAATCAATTCATTCTCACAGACTATTCCGTTTGGTAAAATGAAGATCATTCTGCTTGATGAGGCTGACTACACAACTCCTGACTTTCAGGCTGCATTGCGTAGCGATATGGAAGCATATGCCGAAACTGTGCGTTTTATTTTAACGTGTAACTATCAGCATAAGATTATCCCTGCGCTTAAGTCACGTTGCCATTCATTTCATATCGCAAAAACTGATATGACTGAATTTACTGCACGTGCCGCAACTGTATTAGTAACTGAAAACATTGACTTTGATTTAGATGTGTTGGACACATATGTTCGTGCAACATATCCTGATCTTAGAAAGTGTTTGAATCAGTTACAAGTTAACTCTGGAACTGGTAAGTTAGTTCCTCCTCATAAGGCAGGTCAAAGCGAAGACGAACTTCTTGTTACTGCAACTGACTTGTTCAAGTCAGGAAAGATTCTTGAAGGTCGTCAACAATTGATGCAGTACATTAGTCTATATCCAACACGTATTGAAGATACGTACAAGTGGATGTATGACAACTTAGATTTGTGGGGCAACAGTAATGAAAAGCGTGATATGAGTATTGTGATTATTCGCAATGGTCTAGCACAACTTCCATTAGTGGGGATTCCAGAAATTAGTTTGGCTGCAACGTTAGTAGAGTTAACCTCATGAGATACATGTTTTTGACGTTTTACCGCAAACCAGGCGGACAGATTGATGAACAGGTTACAGTATCTAAGCGAGTAAGACCTGCTGACCTTACAAACTGCAATGTAATCATTGATTATGCAGAAAAGAAAATTTTAAAATGTGTGATTGAAGGTAAGGTACATGACACTACCTTTGATTTAATGAATGAATATTATAAAAAGATTTATCCTACAATGATTGCGCAACTTGAAAAAGAAGCGCCAATTGAGGCAAAGTCTAAAGACAAGAAATAGTAAACGGGGCTTTCGCCCCGTTTACTTTAAGCATACATGGTTAATACGTGTTCAATGATCTTATGTCTCCTAATATCACGTGTATCAAACTCACATGCTTTCATCCCAGGAACTTGATATTGCTCAATTCTACGCTTTAAATCAAGTAGTCCATTGTCAGGTGTTCTGCGGTCTGTTTGTTCCACATCACCAGTAATAACAATTTTACTACCTTCGCTAATTCTAGTCATTAGCATTTTGATTTGACTAGGCGTTGCATTTTGAGCCTCATCTAAGATGATCCAACTATTTTTAAAGTTACGACCTCGACAGAATGCCAATGGGGTAATTTCAATAATCTGTTCATCTAACATATAACTAATTTCTTTTACGCTATAATACTCCTTTAAAACGTCAAATAATGGTCTGACCCAAGGTTCCATTTTTGAATTCAAGTCGCCGGGCAAGAACCCGTGCTTTTCATCATCAACTGCAACAGCAGGTCTTGTCAAAATAATTCTACTACACTCACCACTTCTCATTGCTTGTATTGCTGCCAACATAGCAAGATAAGTTTTACCAGTACCCGCAGGTCCAGAAACCATGACAATATCTGTTTCAGGGTCGGTTAGTGCGATTATATATTTTTCCTGATTTATGCTCTTAGGCACTAGATTGATGGGTTTTCTGGCTTTCTTTTGAGGCTGAGTTTGTGTAAAGTCAATTGTTTTAGATTCGTTCATATAAAATACTTGACTTTCATTATTTTGATACTTTCTTTGTGAATATCGTGTGTCTTTCTGTCTGAGTTCGCTGGTTTTTCGTTTACTCAATGTGTTTCTCCTAGTTGATACACTTGTTGTGAGAGATAACCTTCTCTCAAAGATATTTAAAGGCATACAGTAAGTAAACAATGCAGAACATACGGCCATCAAACCTATGATAAATATTATGCTAACCCCAGAAATAATCCATTCGAAAGGTTTGTAAACAAAAACAAACTAGTGATAAATACATATATGAGTACTCTTCCAGCAGACAAATTTTTTAATGACGTTGACTTTGTAAGCATTGTAGACACCATTCGCGGTGTTTATATGAGCGACGGATCAATGTCTACCCTATTGGACTTTGAACGAGTCCTAGATGAAGCAGATGTATATGCTTTTAAAAACTGGTTAATTGGTGAATTAGTAGACGGTCCAAAGATTGGTAGATACAATGCAAAATGTGTATTCATGTGGCCTTATAAATTAATGCCCGATCCAAGAGCCGCATTAAGACTACTTAACGTTGGATGCAAAGTAAAGTTTGCTAAAACACGTATTGAAGTTCCTGTAGAAATTAAAGATTACGAAGATTTTGTGCAGGGTACACGTTATCCAAAGATGACAAAAAAGCGTGTTTGGATGGTAGAAATCACAATCCCATTTGAATTGATGGATGATATCAAAGAAGGTAGTATTGATCTTGCTGACCAAACTATTGACTTGAGTGAGATTCAAGACGCATATGACGAAGACTTAGATGCGCCAACAAAAGATGAAAACGAATTAGAAACACAGCAAGATGAAAATCAAATGGCTGATCAAAATTCATCAAGTCCCAATCAACTAGCACAAATGTAAGAGATAAAATATGACTATACTAAATGAAAGCCTTGACTATATGGACTTAGAAGGACAGATGTCTGACAGAGTTACCGTTGATGAGTATGCGGCTAAAATGGGTAAGGATAGTGATATTGTTACATTGGCATTTAAAATATATTCAGAACTAGCCGCAGAAGATTTGGTTACATGGTTCGAGCGCGGATATGAATGGGTATTAGATTCAAGTGTAAGCGATGGTGAATTGCGCCCAGGAGTATATCTAGTATTCGTTGAAATGGACCGTCGTAGCAGAGTTCCTGAAAGAATCATTACATTATTACAAGACTTAGAAACTCTTACAGGTCTTAAATTAAAAGACTGGACTGTAGAAATTGAAGGTGAAGACTATGAAGCAGACGAAGAAACAATTCGCAATCACATGGTCTTGAACCCAAATGAATACAAGATGGAAAAAGAAAAAGACGAAAAGATAAATGAGTTCCGTACTATTGCAGGTTTAAAAACTAAGCCTTTGTATGAGAACGATACATATATCAAAAACTTAAAGGCAATTGCAGGATTATAATATATGGCGACTATTTTACCTACTACCAAAGCAACTACAGAAACTCCAATTGCAAAGAGTGACGATCATCACGATGCATTGGCTGCGGATCCAACAGTTCCGCAATTTCCTCAAGGGAGTACATTTGGAAATGCAACAGCATCAACAACCAATACATCAACAAGTAGCCCAACAGCATTTGGCTCTACGCCATCAACTGGATTCGGTTCAACCAGTAGTTTTGGTTCACCAACAACAAGTAGTTTTGGCGGAGGCGGCTTTGGAGGCTCATCTTCAACAGGGTTCGGTGGATCGTCAGGTGGATTCGGCGGCGGCTCTACAGGTTTCGGCGGCGGCTCTACAGGTTTCGGCGGCGGAATGGGAAGTGGACAAATGGGGACTCCCGGCACAGCGAACATGAATGTAAGCATGAGCAATGGTCCAGTGTTAACTGGTGCTGGTGCCAATGCTGCCGAACAAGCAGACGTATTAGTTGCAAACACAAACGAAGATTGGCTAAACAAAAAGTGGCGTCCAATGATGGGTTGGATGTACATGGCTGTTTGTACAATGGACTTTATCGTGTTCCCAATCTTGTGGAGTTTATTACAAGCACATGATCATGGACAAGTTACAAGTCAATGGCAACCAGTTACACTACAAGGTGCTGGCTTGTTCCATATGGCAATGGGTGCTGTTCTAGGTATTGCGGCTTATGGTCGTACACAAGAAAAGATGGCAGGCGCAAACCAAACATCAACTTCATTTGGTAAATAAATCGCTTGACTTTAGCAATCCGTTCTGTTAATATATAACAATGGATCATTATAGTACACTAGGTGTGTCAAAAACTGCCTCGCAAGAGGAAATAAAAAAGGCATATCGCAAACAAGCGATGCAACACCATCCTGATCGCACAGGTGGTGATGATACCAAATTCAAAGAAATCCAAACAGCATACGATACATTAAGTGACCCGCAAAAGCGTCAACAGTATGACAATCCTAGACCACAAATGCAGGGATTTCCTGGTGGGTTTGGTTTTAATGTAAATGGATTTGATTTAAACGATTTATTTGGTCAAGCGTTTGGGCATCAACATCCATTCAATCAGCAACGAAATCAAACACCAACTTATCGTACTAGACTAAACGTATCATTGATGGATGTTTATAAAGAAAATGAACATGTACTACAATTAAACACACCAACTGGTTCTAACGTAGTAAACGTTAAAATACCACGTGGAACACAATCTGGCGACCATGTACGTTATGACAAAATTATTCCTGGCGCACAATTAATTGTAGAATTCATAGTACTAAGTGATTTAAAGTATGATCGTAAAGGTGATGACCTTTATGCAAACATGCCCGTTTCAGTACTTGATTTGATTGTGGGTAACAAAATTCAATTTGACACGATTAGTGGTAAAACATTAGATGTTACTATTAGACCCAAAACTCAACCATATATGCAATTACGCATACCAGGTGAAGGTATGCCCTCACGAAATGGTGGGTATGGAGACCAAATACTATTGCTAAAACCCTATATACCTGATATAATAGACAATGAAATAGTAGAAATTATTACTCGCCATCAGCAAACTAAATAAACTAAAAGGACTATTAAATTGCAACAATCTCCTGAAATTCAGAACATCATTGAACGTGCTATCGAAGCCGCTAAGGATAGAAAACACGCATATTGTACGATTGAGCATTTGTTACTTTCATTAGTAACACACCCTCCCTTTAAGAAATGCTTAAGTACATTTGGTGTTGATATGGATTTGATGATTTCAGAAATCGAGTCATATCTTAATGGACTCCACGCTATTGAATTAAAGCAGTCTGGTACTGCACCAAAGAAAACCAATTCAATTGAACGTGTGATCAATCGTAGTGTGACACAGGTATTGTTTACTGGTCGTCAAAAGGTTACCACTATCGACCTTTACATGAGCATTGCCGCTGAAAACAATAGCCATGCACATTACTTTTTACTAAAGTACGGTGTTACACGCAACGAATTTTTGCAACATTGGCAAAAGACTTATAAGGGCGGTGACTATACAGGTTCATTGACTGATAATCAAGCAGACGAAATCCTTGACGAATACACAATCAATCTTACACAACTTGCACGTGAAGACAAACTAGAACCTGTTATTGGTCGTAGCAAGGAAATTGATGATATCATTAACGTACTTGCAAAACGATTTAAGAGCAATGTATTAATGGTAGGCGACCCCGGTGTAGGTAAGACTGCTATTACTGAGGGTATTGCACGTGCAATCGTCAACGGTGAAGTTCCTGAATTCTTAAATGGTCATGAACTATACTCATTAGAGATTGGTAGTTTGCTTGCTGGTAGTCGCTATCGTGGTGACTTTGAAGAAAAGGTCAAGCATGTACTTGAGGCACTGAACCACAAAAAGAAAGCAATTCTATTCATTGACGAAGCCCACACTATGCAAGGTGCAGGTGGAACAAATAACGGTAGCGTTGACTTTAGTAATATGATTAAGCCAGCCATTACAAAGGGCACACTTAAGATTATTGCGTCAACGACATGGGAAGAATTCTACGAGAGTTTTGAAAAGGATCGTGCTTTAATGCGTAGATTCTATAAAATTAGTGTTGATGAACCTTCTCAAGAATCCACAGTTCGTATTCTAAGTGGATTGGCTGCACGATTGAACGACTTCCATAGTGTTAATATCACTGATGAAGCCATTAACGCCGCAGTTGAAAGTGCAACACGATATATTCATGACCGTAAGAATCCTGACAAATCAATCGACCTATTGGATGCGGCATGTGCAAAGCAACGTGTACTTGAAAACAAAGATGCAATTATCACTAAGGAATTAATCCATGAGCAAGTGGAAAAGTATACAGGCGTACCTGCTGATAAATTGTCAGGAGATAATTTTGATCGCATTAACAATCTTGAACTAAACGTCAAGAACAAGTTATATGGTCAGGATGAAACTGTAGAGAAAGTACTTGAACGTGTTTATGTTAGTTTCGCTGGTATTGGCAACGAAACTAAACCAACCGCAAGTTTCTTGTTCTTGGGCCCAACAGGCACGGGTAAAACAGAATTGGCAAAACTACTGTCTAAGAATTTAGATATGCCTCTTCTCAAGTACGATATGAGTGAGTACGGAGAGAAGCACAGCGTAAGTAGTTTGATCGGACCTCCCCCTGGCTATGTAGGCTTTGGTGATTCACAAGTGCAAGGTGGACGCCTAATTAGTGACTTGAGCAAGAATCCACACAGTATTCTACTGTTTGACGAAGTTGAAAAGGCACACCCAGATATCTTTAACATCTTTTTGCAGATGTTAGATGAAGGTCGTGTTACTGGTAGTAATGGTAAAGAAGTATCAATGAAAAATACTATCATTATCTTGACTAGTAATTTGGGTAGTGCTGACAGCGAACGCAATAACATTGGTTTCGGTGCGCAAGAAAAGACAGGTGAAGATGATCGTGCATTAAAGCAATTCTTTAAGCCTGAATTTAGAAATCGTCTTGACATGGTATGCAAGTTCAACAAACTTGACTTGCTATCAATCAAAAAGATTGTTATTAAGTTCACTGATGATTTGAAGAAGTCATTGCTTGAAAAGCATAACATTACTCTTAACTTGAGTGAACCTGCTGTAGAGTATTTGGCTGACAAGGGTTATGATAGCAAGATGGGTGCTAGACCTTTAGCACGTAAAATTGATGAACTCATTCGTGTTCCTCTTTCAAAGAAGATTTTGTTTGAGAAAATTAAGGATACGAATATCATGGCAAATGTTGAAAACGATGAGATTGTTTTCAACATTACAACCAAGCAATCAGTAAGGGTTGGAGAAGATGGAATCATTGAAGTTATCGCCGAAGCAGGTAGACCGTAATAACTTATACTTTAACAAGTATCTGTATAAAGCCAGCCTAAAAACCGATTATTTAAATTTTATATACTATGCAAATAGTATTGAAGATTTTAATGAGAAAATCATAAAAGCCAGTAAAGAACGCAATTCTTGGAGCAGACATATTGATTTGAATAAAGTTGATAGTGACTTAATAGAAAAGTTGATCAACTTTAGAAATCAAAATAGGTCTAACCAAAACGTAATTATTAGGCTTGAGTATAACTCAATGAGTATCTATACCAATGAGATAGATTTGCTTAACTATTATTATGATTTGGCTCCAAAAAAGGTTAAATTTTACAGAGTGGGTTCATTTACCCCCGGGGTAATGCTTTTTGCTAAAGAACCAAAATTTAAGTATCGTGTATACTTGCGTAGCAAAAAAATGCCGGACAATTTTAGGGATGAATTCTATAAATTTATCACTACACATCCTTCAGTTACACCATGTGATGCTCTAGTAGAAAATCTCAAAAAGTATTCGGGAACAATCAGTTGGCGCTATCCTATACCCCATCGTGGAATGTACTTAGAATACAACGAAGAAAGCACAGTTTTGCTAGTACATTTGATGTTTCCGGGCCTAGCAGGTAAGACCTTCAAATTAGAAAAGCGTCAAGGATAAGATAAATACTCTAATAAAATGGAGTATTTATGGCCAAGATCGTAGAAGAAGTTGTAGTTGTTAAATTTAGCAGAATTGTTAAAGATAACGAAGACAATACCAATAGTATAGCGACCCCTGACATCCAAACCGCACTAGAACAAGTCGCACAAGAACTTGCAGGTGACGGTGTTGTAGTTGAAGTGGAGAAGGCATAATGGCACAAGGTGTAACACTTATCCTTCTCCCCGAGACTGCATATAATAATATGTACGGTAATGGTGCACCTTACAACGTTGTGGGTGATGAGCAACCAGCGGCTGCATTCTATTTAGGCAATCAAGACTTGCAAACAGTTAACTATAAAAATGCAGAAGTTACTGGCAATATCATTATTCAAGCCACACTAGCAACTACGCCAGCAGATGGCGATTGGTTTAATGTCTTTGAAGTTGATGCTAATGCAAATGCCCCATCTGGCTCTAATAGTTATATCGCAAGTAATGCAAGCGCCTTCACTAACGTTGACGGTACCTTTGTATACATGCGAGCATTGATTGAAGACTTCCAAGGTGGAGTTGTAAATTACGTTAAATTAAGTTACTAATATGAAACAAATAGTTGTAATGCCCGGTGGCTTTCACCCCTTTCATGCAGGGCATGCCAGCCTATATCAATCAGCATTAGAAGCATTTCCCGATGCTGATGTATACGTAGCCGCAACTAATGATCAAAAGAAAAGACCTTTCCCCTTTGCAATTAAAGAAAAACTAGCAAAGGTAGCAGG
>Ga0007828_1000155_pt1 | contig 19084 bp, 23 predicted proteins | sample CryBogCBE16Oct07_FD_71232 | JGI IMG/M metagenome (GOLD analysis project Ga0007828, IMG submission 71232) | Freshwater microbial communities from Crystal Bog, Wisconsin, USA - CBE16Oct07 | ecosystem: Environmental > Aquatic > Freshwater > Lake | place: Crystal Bog, Wisconsin, USA | collected...
GGTGGTGCAGGATTAGCAGGTAATGGCTCAAATGCTTCTGGAGTCAATGGCGGCAATGGTGGTCTTGGTGGTGGTGGGGCGGGCAGTTCTGTAAATGGAACTATTGCTGGCTCAGGCGGCAACGGAATCCTTTACCTTTTCTACTAGGAGCAGACAATGACAGTATCTATCTATAACAATTCTTCTTTTGCTGATGTTCCTTACGGCTTGAAGTTGCAACAAACTTTTACCTCATCAGGTTCAGTCACAATTCCAACTGGAATCAACCGAATCTATGCAGTTTGCATTGGTGGTGGTGGGGCAGGTGCTTCATCTGCTATCAACTCTAGTGGTGGTGGCGCAGGTGGTTATTCTGCTGGTTGGACATTCGTTACAGGTTCAAGCACAGTCACAGTAGGTGTTGGCGGTACTGGTTCAAGTTCTGCTGCAAATGCAGCAAACGGAACTTCCTCACAATATGGAATGGTCTTTGCTGGCGGTGGAAGCGGTGGTCTTACTGGCGCTTCTCAAGGCGGTGGCGCAGCAGGCGCAATAACCGCAGCAACCGCTCAAGCGGCATCAACTGCTTCTTATACAGGCAATCCAGGCGTGTCTGGAAACACTATTGGTTATGCAGGCGGTGGCGGCAACACTGGTTCAGGTTCTACGGCAGGACTTACTGGAAACCCTGCTCCCGTTGGAGTTTCAACAGGTGGCGGTGGAGCAACAACTCAAACAACTGCCGCAAATAACACAACAGGCGCGGCAGGTGGTCGTGGACTTATTTGCGGTGGTGGTGGTACTGCTTGGAATACAGGCGCATCTCCAACTGGAACGATAACTGGTGGCGCTGGTGGTACAGGTGATTTCTATGCTGGCGGTGCTGGTACAACTGGAACAATGCCAACTCCAACAGGCGGTGGAGCAGGTGGTGGTGCTGGATACACAAGCGCAGGTTCGGCTGCATCAGGAACGAACGGCGGCAACGGCGGTTCGGGCGGTGGCGGCGGAGGAGCTGCAGTCTTTGGTGGCACAGGTGGCAACGGCGGTAACGGCGTAGTATTTCTCTACTATTAGGAGCAACGATGACAACACGATACGAATATCAATCAACTTGCTGCAAGACAACCTATATGGAAACTCGCAACGAGTCCGATCCACAAGTCTTTGCAACCTGCGTTCAATGTGGGCAGGGTGGGTATGAGTTGATAGCCGAAATTAAGTTGGATGATCCGATAGTATAAGTTTATGAATTTAGTCCAAAAGGCGGTTGGACATGGTGGCAAGTTAGCACCATTAGCAATACCTCATACCTTTGGTGGTATGAACCCATCTGTATTTATTGATCCTGACGGCGAAATTCTCGTTAATGTCCGGGTAGTCAATTACATTTTATATCACTCAGAGAACAAGCAACGCTTCCCCTCACAATGGGGGCCGCTTGCCTACCTTCACCCTGAGAGAGATCAGCGCCTAGTCACCGAGAATTACCTAGTACGCCTCAATAGCGAGCTAGTAATGACCGATTGCACAAAGGTCGAGATGCTTAATCTGCATCAGCCTATTTGGGAGTTTGTCGGGCTTGAAGATGCTCGCCTTGTCTATTGGGATGATTACTACCTCATAGGCGTTCGCCGAGATACCACAACTAACGGCGTGGGTCGCATGGAGCTCAGCAAGATTGCCCTAGATAAAGCAAACTGGACTGCTAAAGAGATTGACCGTAAGCGGATTCCAACACCTGCACCGGATACCTCGTACTGCGAGAAGAACTGGATGCCGATTCTTGACCGCCATTATCAGTTCGTTAAGTGGTCTAGCCCAGTTGAGGTTGTCGAGTTTGACGGAGCGCAGACTAATCAGGTCAGCCTTCGCCAAGGAATTCAGCCACCTAAAGATCAGCGCGGTGGCTCTCAGCTCATAAAGTGGGGTAACTGCTATATCGCAATAACCCATGAGGTTGATCTCTTCAAGAACTACCTCACTCAGAAAGACGGCATATACCGGCACAGGCTTTGCGTATATGACGATCAGTTAAACCTTGTCGGACTATCTAAAGAGTTCTCGTTCTTAGATTTCAGGATTGAGTTCTGCGTAGGGATTGCCGAATACCAGGGTGATCTGCTTGTAAGTTTTGCAGTAGCCGATAATGCCGCATTTGTGTTACGCACACCAAAGGCTATTATTGAGGATCTAATAGCGGAGGCGCTTGATGCTTGATGAACTTATCTATGCCCTATCTAAAGACCCTTTTAACCCAGAGTTAAACTTTGAGGTTGCCGTTGAATATGAGAAGGCAGATCAGATAGCGAGCGCAGTTTCCTTCTATCTTCGATCAGCCGAATACGGCAAAGAGTACGGCGATGTGTATGTCTATACCTCGCTTATCAAACTCGCCAAGTGCTTTAACGATCAGAATGACCGCCTCACAACTGTTGAAACTTGCCTCATGCAAGCAATCGGTTATGACCCTGATCGCCCCGAAGCGTTCTTCCTCTTGTCGCAGTTCCACGAACGCCAAGGCAACTGGCGCAAGGCGTATGTATATGCCCGTATTGGTCAGCGTTGCTCAGGTGACGATTTAGGCTTTAGCCCGTTACCGGCAGATGTTGGCTATGTAGATTACGGCCTAGAGTTTGAAGAAGCCGTTGCAGGCTGGTGGCTAGGTCGCAAGCAAGAGTCCATTGATACCTTTAACGAGCTACTCATGCTAGATATCAGCGATGAGTACCGCAAAGCAATAGAGGCGAATCTTGCCATTATTCTTTGATATAGGCGCTAATCGTGGTGATGCTACGGTTGTTGCGCTCGCTCTCGGCTACGATGTAATAGCCCTAGAACCTTCGCGGGTATTTGCCGATCTCGTCAAGAACTTTATCTACGAACCTCGCGTAACCCCACTTAAATTCGCCGTATCTGATAAAGATAACGAGCGCGTGGAGTTCTACGAGGCCGCAGAGGATGGACTAAGCACTCTCAATAAAGAGTGGCTTACCTCAGATACAATGCCCTATGCCGGCAAACACTTTTGGACTACCTACGCTAATACGATCACGATAGATACCCTGGCTAAGATTTATGGCGAGCCTGATCTCATCAAGATAGATGTTGAAGGCGCTGAGTGGTCGGTATTTAACGGCATGACCCGCAAAATGGGAATGCTTACTTTTGAGTGGACTCAGGAAACGCTAGACGAACACCAAAAACAGTTAGACTATCTACGCGCTCTTGGCTATACAGAAGTAGCACCGCAGTTTATAGAACCCCACTTAGATCAACCTGATAAGTGGTACGACATAGATCAGGATTTATGGGCTTGGCGAAATGCACACGCTAAGGCTTGGGAAACTGATGGCTGGAAAAGAAATGAACTAAGACCAACTGCCGATGTAGGTATGTGTTGGGTTCGCTAATAAGGAGACAATGTGGGCATATTTGATCGCTTTGCCAAAGCAGTAGCAGACCAACTAGAGAAGTCTCCTAAGCTCTTTGCTGGCGCAAATACTATGACCGAGGCGCAGATGCGTTCGGCTGGCGGTATTGCTCAGACTCAGTACGGGTACGGCACATCAACGCCAATGCCTCGTAACCCAGTTCTAGCCAATGTACCTTTCGCGCCGGGCTTGCCTTTAATCCCTGGCGCTCTCAACCCGCTTAACCCTAATACTGGCAGACCTGATCCACGCCGTTATGAGTATTTGGTAGCACAGAACATCAATGTCAGCGAAAACCGCCTAGTGCCATTCAAGACACTACGAGCCGCCGCAGATCAAATTGACATCCTGCGCCGTTGCATTGAGGTAAGGAAGGCCAAGCTTACGGGGCTAGAGTGGGATATCGTTCTCACCGATGCCGCTTCTGAGCGCATTAGCGCCGAGTCGGGTGGTAACCACCTACGAGCTATGGCAGATGCCCGCGTTAAATTCGCGCCCGAGATCGCGCGTATGCGTAAGTTTTGGGAGACTCCCGACCCTGCTAACGGCCTTGGTTTCACCGATTGGCTCTCAATGGCTATTGAAGAGATGGATGTTCTTGATGCGCTCGCTATTTGGCCTCAAGCCACAGTAGGCGGGGATATTCGCGGATTCCAAATTCTAGACGGCTCGACAATCAAGCCACTCATTGATGATCGCGGTATGCGCCCTGATCCTGAAGTCGGCCCGGCTTTCCAACAGATTCTTTACGGCTTCCCACGCTCTGAGTTCTCAGCAACGATTGATGACGAGGCCGCCGATGGAGAGTTCTCTAGCGATGAACTTGCCTACCTAGTACGCAATCGCCGCGCCAATACAGTTTATGGATATTCCCCAACCGAACGCGCTCTACCTATGGCAGATATCTACCTACGCCGTCAGCAATGGCTACGCGCCGAGTTCACCGATGGCGTTATGCCTAAGACCTTCCTAGAGCTACCCGAGTCAGCCAACCTCACCCCTGAGCAGATTCGCGCCTATGAAAATATCTTCAACGATGATCTAGCGGGGCAGACAGAACAACGCAACCGTATGCGCTTCCTCTTGCCGGGCGCTACTCTCAAGTTTGAAGAAGGCTACCAAGAGAAGTTCTCTGATCGCCTAGACGATTACCTCATCACTTCTATCACAGGTCACTTTGGCGTTCTTCCTACCGAAATTGGATTCTCTGCTAAGGGCGGTCTTGGTGGCTCAGGTCATCAGGCGGGCGAGGCAGAAGCGGCTGAGCAAATCGGCACTATCCCAACTGCTCGTTGGCTTTCCCAACAGATTTCTAACCTCTCCTATCGCTGGCTCGGTATGCCACGCGAGCTAGAGTTCCGACTAGCACCTTCTGAGCGCGCTAACACCGAAGAGGCCGCTAAGCGCGATGATATCCGCAAGCGTTCTGCCGGTATGACCGTAAACGAAGGTCGCGCCGATCTCGGACTTCCTCTCATTGATACGGCAGAAGCCGATATGCCTTTCCTAGTTGCTGGTCAATCAGTATTCCTATTTGGCCCTGATGGAATGGTTGCCGCAGGAACTCCTATGGATGAGAACGGCACGCAGACCGAAGCACCTGTCGAGCCTGTTGCTGAAGAGCCTAAGAAGGCTGAAGTCAAGAAGTTCATCCGTTGGGTACGCAAGGGCAATACATCAAAGTCATTCAACTTTGAACACCTAGAATCTACCTACGCAGAGGTTCTCAATAAGTTCGTAGAGGCTAAAGACTTAGACGGCGCTCGTTGGTACGCTGAACGCTATTTGGGGTTGTAATGAAATCCCCGGCGAAAGGCGCAATCGTAAGAATTGCCGCTAAGAACGCTGACAAGATTCGCGCCGCATTTGCCGTAGCGATTGACTCAGAAGCGATAGCGCAATCCTTTGCAGAGACTCACCCTGCTGGCGGGGAAGTAACCCCACAGATGGCGCGTGACTGGGCGCAGATTCATATAATCGTAGATAAGAAGCCTTTGGTAAATGTTTTACGCCGCCTCTACGCAGAAGGTTGGGTAACGGGCGATCTCGCCGCTCGCTATACCCTAGCTCACCTAACCCGTAATAAGGCCATAGATGCCCCTGCAGTCGGTGTAGTGAACTGGGATACTTGGACACCGGGTAATCAGGCGGCATCAGCCCTACTATCGCCTAAAGGCGGTTTACAGACCCTTCTAGACAAGGCTCAGATTACAATTGACGGCGTATCTAATACGAAGTTAGACCGTATCGGCACAATCCTCTCCGATGCCCTAGCCCAAGGCGTAACGCCTAAGCAGGTTTCGATTATGGTGGATCAGGTAGTTAATGATCCTGCCCAAGCCTTGATGATCGCGCAGACCGAGATGAGTCGCGCCGTAGTTCAAGCCGAACTTGCCCAGTACCAAGATTCAGGCGTTGAGATGGTTGAGTGGCTAGTAGCCGATCCTTGCCCTGAGTGCCAAGAGAACCTAGATGCTTCCCCTATCTCCATTGACGAAGATTGGCCTAATGGAGATGCGCCGGTTCACCCAAACTGTATGTGCGATATAGCTCCATACATAGTAGATAGCCTCTCACTCTCAGCGAGCGCAGAGATTACTAAGTCAGTACCTAGCAAGTTTGAAGTAGAGCGCGCACTATCTCGCTTAAAGATTCTTCCTAACCCACCTGAAGCGCAAGAAGGTAAGGATATGGATAAGTTAGTTGAATCGCCTTGGAAAACTATTGAACCAATCACCGTCAATCCGAATGTATGGGATACGGCTGAGATGGCATTAGTTCAATTTGATAATCTCACCGCAACAGACGATTATTTATTCCGTAAGAAACTCAAGAAACACATTGAGGCGATGGGTCAAGCCATTACACCTTACAGAAGTTTTGCCCTTGTTGTTGAGAGAGACGGTCAGCAAATCATCATTGACGGACACCACCGCCTTATGGCTATGTGGATGCTCGGATATACAGAAGCACCAGTTTGGTTAGCCAAAGACAATAAGGAGAAATAATGGCACTTAGAACCACAAATAGCACAGTTGCAACTACTGCAACTCTTATTTGCACAGTACCAACAGGTAACCGTCAGAACATTCCAGTTTATATTGATAACTTGGATACTGCTGCTATCTGGGTCGGAAGCAGCGGAATCACAACATCAGGCGCTACACAAGGTCATAAGGTAGCCGCAGGATCAGCTCTCCAACTTTGGTGCAATAGCAACGATCAGATTTATGCAATCTCAGCAGCCGGAACTGGCGCTGGACTTGTTGTAGTAACAGTATCGGCATAAGGAGATAATCAATGGCAATGGACTTCACTAACGCGTATGCGCCTTTAATCAAGGCAGACAAGCACGCTGACGGAACTATGACCGTCTATGGCAAAGCAACAGATGATTCTATTGACTCTGATAGCCAAATCTGCGATGCAACATGGCTAGATACCGCTATGCCTCAATGGTTTAAGTCGGGCGGAAATATCCGCGAACAACACTCAAATATCGCGGCGGGAGTTGCTAAGGAATATGAAGTTAAAAACGATGGTCATTACATCACTGCTCTTGTCGTTGATCCTGTTAGCGTTAAGAAAGTCGAGACAGGCGTTCTTAAAGGCTTCTCAATAGGAATCCGCGCTCCTCGCGTAGTACGCGATAACAAGGCGGTCAATGGTCGAATCATTGATGGGCAGATTGTAGAAATCAGCCTTGTGGACAGACCCGCCAACCCTAACGCCAAGTTGATTATGGCTAAGAGCGTTGAAGGCGAATCATCATTGGTGCAGGTTGAAGAACTGCACGAATACAAAGCACCTCTGCCAACAGAGATTGCTAAAGCGACCAAGAAAGGGTCAAAGATGGATACAATCAAACAAATCGCGGAATTGGCAAAGTCTTTGACACCAGACTCCGTAAAGTTCGACAAGGATGCGTTTGATGCCGCCCGTACCGCTCTCGCAAACCTCATCATCGTAGAGGCTAAAGAGATGGCTACAGATGGCTCAAACGAGAAGGATTCTATTGAGGAACTCCTTGATGCGGTTAAGCACCTCTTCCATTGGTACGAAGGCGAGATTGCCGAAGGCGAAGTTGCCGCCCCTGAACTCAGCACTATTGAGCTAGGCGCAGAAGCCGAAGTTACCAAGAGCGGTTGCGATCACGAAGATTCTTGCGCTGGTTGCGATTGCGCCGGTTGCTCGGATTGCGATGGTTGCGATGACAAGATGTGTAAGGGTTGCTCTTACAAGATGGCAGAGAAGTCTGATACTGCCGACAAGTGCCTAGATTGCGGTTGCCACAAGCCAGCCGAATCTCATGGTCGCGCAGATGTATCAGTTGCCGAAATGGTTAGCCCAGATCAGACACCTAAGTCTGACGAGGCTGACGAAGTTCCAGCAGTAGCCGAAGAGGTCGTTGCTGAGGTTGCTCCAGAAGCAACAGAAGAAGTTTCTGAGACACCAGTTGCCTCAGAAGATGACGGTATCGAAGCCGTTGTCGAAAAAGCCGTTAAGAGTGCTATGGAATCGGTACGAGCAGAGATTGATTCTCTACGGGCGGATAAAGAGGCCGCAGTAAAGAAGTCAATGAGTCTTGAAACCGAACTAGCAACGGCATTAACTAAGACAGTTGCCGGTGGGCCAAAGCGCGCCGCGACTATCTCAGGCGCACAATCAAATGAATACCTCGTTAAAGCCGCAACCTACAAGGCTAAGGCTCAAGCGACAACCGATCCCGTTCTTGCTAAAGGTTATATGGCGCTCTACGCAGAGTTCTCTGCTAAGGGTGGCATTGAAACCGATAGCGTGAGCGAATAACACACTTAACGAAAGGAAATACCTTTATGGCACAGTTGCCTAAAGCTACTGACCTCTTCGGTGATGTAAAGCCAAAGAAAGCCGCAGAACTTCAGGAGCAGTATCTTGGAGAACTCAACAAGTCTTTCTCTAACCCATCAACCGTTCCGGGTCAAGCACCATCAGTAGATCCTGCTTCTCAGATTGAGGCTCTTGTTGCTAACAAGTCTCTCTCACCAGATGCAGTTGGTTCACTCAACGCGGCTCTCGCCGCTCAGCGCACCGCTTCAGCAGATATCGTCAAGGATATCTCGCTCACAAGCCCACTTAGCACATCTTTCGCGGCCTTCGATCTCGAAGCACCTGCAAAGTTGCTTACACCACGCCCAACTCCTCTACGCAACAAGATTGTTCGTAAGAAGGGTGTCGGTACTTCACACCGCGTAAAGCGTATTACTGGTTACACCGGTACAGGAACAGGTGGACAGGGACAGATTTGGCCTGGTATCACCGAAACAACAACCACCGCTTTTGGTTCAATCAACTTCGAGCGTGGCCCAAAGATTTCCTATACTGCTGATGATCTAGTGATCCCTTACAACTCATACTCACTATCTGACTCAGTTAGCTTCGATGCTAACTTCTCAGGTCTTGGATATCAGGATCTCCGTCAGCTCTCAAGCACATCTACTCTCTACGCAACAATGTTGATGGAAGAGCGTATGTTCCTCTATTCACGCGGAACTGCATCAGGTTTCTCAGGCGCACTCGCTGCTCCAACAGTTACCCTTTCAGCAGTAACCGCAACAGGTTCACAGGTAGCCCTTACAAACGGCACAACCTACTATGTCTATGCAACTTCTTCTGCTGGTGCTTTTGGTGAGTCTGTTCTTTCAACAGTTCAGTCTCAGGCAATCACCACAGGTCAGGTTGTTAAGATTGTTGTAAACAATGTTATCGGCGCAGTCGGTACAAAGATTTATGTTGGTACTACAACTGGTGCGGCTAACGCTCACTATGTCGGTACTATCTCAGGTCTTACAGGTTACCTCAACGGCGTTGGTGGCCCAACACTCGGAGACAATGTTGTATTCAATACAACAGGAACTCTTGCTTCTACAATCTCTGCCGATACCTCTGCTTACGCAACAGGTTACGATGGAATCATCCCAACTGTCCTCGGTGCAAACTCAGGCGCAGTAAACGAGATCAATGCAACCTTCTCTACATCTAATCCGGGCGTTGAATACCAAACCGTATTCGGCACACTCTACGATGCAGTTAAGGCTGATCCAGATGAGATCCTTATCAACGGTGCAGATCGCCGTCAGCTCTCAGATGCAATCAAGAATGGCTCAACTGCTAACTACCGTCTAAATCTCTCTCAGACAGATACAGGCGATTATGTTGGTGGCGCAGTCATCGGTGCATTGCACAACGAGACAACAGGCAAGCTAGTGGACATTACAGTTCACCCTTGGCTTCAGCAGGGTGTATCACCAGTCCTTTCTTACACACTTCCAATCCCTGACACAGAGGTTTCTGATGTTTGGGCGGCAGTCAATGTTCAGGACTACATGGGTATCCAATGGCCTGTAACTCAGTTCGCTTATGAGTTCTCGACTTACTATCGCGGAACATTCTTCTGTTATGCACCTGCTTGGAATGGTGCAATTTCAGGTATCGTTTCAGCGTAGTTTATTAAGGGTAGGGCGGTGTCAAAGCCGCCCTATTCACTAAGGAGGCAAAATGTCACGGATGATCCCACCAAAAGGTATGAAGGAACTCGCGGTAGAAACTTCTAAAGGCACAAGAGTATTAAAGGCTGGCAAGGATGGGTTGTTTAATATTAACGATCCCAAACTAGCTCGTCAGTTAAAAAAAGAAGGCTTGGGAGTTGCCGGTACTGCTGGCGTACTTACCAACGCTTCGCAAGTCGGCTACACCTGCAACGCGTGTGGCTTCGGTTCATTCTTCAAGAAATGCGGAAAGTGTGGGGAAATAAATGAGTAACGCATACACCGGTACTACCCATCAGTTCTCAACCCCTTATCTGACCCTAGATGAGTTCAAGAACGCTCCTACGGCTATTGATATCTCTAACCTAGTATTCAACTCGCAAGATCCCGATGTTCAGGATGCCGAGCTAAACAATGTCATCGCCCGCGCTTCCTCTTGGATTGATACCTACTGCAATCAGGTTCTAGCCGCTACAACCGAGCAAGAGCAACAGAGAACTCGTATCGGGGCTGACGGCACATTCCGCTTGCACCCACGCTACAACCCTATTATCGCCCTACTCTCTATGCAGTACGGCAACCCTTCCACCCAGTTGCAGACTCTCTCGGATTGCTCAATTGCGTGGATTGAAGATTCAGAGATTATCGTTCCTTACGCAAACCTCTCTCTTACCTATTCTTCCCAAGGCGCGCTTCAGTTTGGCTTCCCAACTAGCCCACGCGTTGAGACCTATATTAAATATACCTACATCGCCGGATACGCCAATACGACTATTACGAGCGCAACCGCAGGGCAATCTACCCTGACCGTAGCCGATGGAACAGGCATTATCGCGGGTCAGATGATGAAGATTTACGATGGCTACAATAGTGAGAATGTTATGGTCGCTAGTACCTACACATTCGGCTCAAATACCGTTCCTCTTGTGAATCCTCTTGGATACTCACACGCAACGGGTATCTCGATCTCAGCCTTACCGCCAGCCGTTAAAGAGGCGGCTATCCTCGTTGCTACCGCCTTTCTCAAGGTTCGTGGTGATTCCTCTATGACTATGAGCATTAGCACCAGCGCTGGCCCAGGCACACCCGGCAAAGACAAACTTAGCGATGAGATATTCCTCGCTAAAGACTTGCTTCAGCCTTACCGTAGGGTTAGATAATGGCAGTAGGTCGCAAAGAAGCCCGAGATACTATTGCCACCTTCATAGCTCCACCGCAAGTAGATGGCATCAATCAGGTCTTTACCTCATTCCCAAAGCGTATTAACTTTGAGGTCAATGCCCTGCCTTCGCAGAAGAATCGTTGCGCTGCCGTAGTCTTTATTGAGTCCGAAACAGAAACCCGTATTGGCTTGGGTGGCTATACCTCGGCAGGTGCGGCTACGGGTATTAAGAAGGTTGATTACTCAATAGCCATTCAGCTCTTCCACCATTCGGTTGAGAACAACGCCGAGGATGCGATGGCTGACTTTGACAATGTTATAGACAACCTCAAGAACCGCCTTCGCTCAGATCACCAGTTTGGCGATAAGTCGGGCGTACTCGTATGGCAAGCGGCAGAACCAGTCATTAACACATCTTACGGCGAACCAATGAGCGGTACTGGTACTGCTACCGAAACTTGGGCAGTTGTGAGATTTGATGTAACCCAAGTAATCAACGCATAGGAGCAGAAATGAAGTTCACATACAACGGCACAGATGAGCGTGTATTCCCATCACTCTCAATCGTAGTTAAGCCCGGCGATAGTTTTGAAGCACCCGATGATTTCAGCGCGGCAAATGTTTCAGCAGAAAAAGCAACACCAGCACCCGTAACAGACCCAACACCAACAGTAGGAGAGTGAAATGGCACTAGCACAACCATCCGTTAAATCGTATTTAGGCGTTGCCCTAGAAACGACAAAAGGAACACCAGTAACGGCTACAAACTTCGTGCCAGTTGCTATGACTTCATTTAAGCCAGTTGATGTAATTGCGCCTCTCTATGACACAGGGCTTCGCGGCTCAATGGTCGAGAACTACAATTATGTCCAAGGTCGCAAGCACACCACCGTTGATTTTGGCGGCCCTGTATTTGCAGATACAGTCGGTTACTGGATCGCTGGCGTACTTGGCGATGTAACCACCACAGGTTCATCAGCTCCTTATACTCACGCTATCGCGCTCAAGAACGCCGTAGCAGGTTCAGGCGATGCTCAGCCTAAGTCTTTGACCATCACAGACTTCTACTCAGCCAATACTCGTCAATATCCGGGTGTTCAGATTACAGACTTCGGTTTGACTTTCAACGCTGACGGAATGTTGGAATACACCGTTAAGACTATGGGTTGGGCTTCAACTACAACTACCGCCCCTGCCCCATCTTTCTCAACTGTTCTCCCTACTCAGGTATGGACTGGTGTTGTAACAATCGGTGGATCAACCGTAGCTTATGTTCGCACCGGAACTCTTGATCTCTCCCGTAAGGCAGAGGCAATCTTTGGTGTGGGCAACACTCAGAACCCATATCAGATATTCCTTGGTTCTCTTACCGCTAAGGGCAAGATCACCTTCGTTATGCAGGATGACACCGAACTCACCCGTTACATCACCAATACTCAGCCAGCTCTTACCTTCAACTTCTCAACAGGTAGCGGATCAACCGCGACTCAGGTTCAGTTCACTCTCTCAAAGGGTGCTTATGTAACCGGCGCGATTGAGCGTAATGCTGACTATGTTGAAGTGACCGTAGATATCGAAGGTCTTGGTAATACAACAGATGTTGGCGCAACATCAGGTTACTCACCTGTTAAGTTCACGCTTCAGAACGCTCTGCCAAGCGGAACATTCCAGTAACCGATAGAATCCCGCTAGGGGAGGCCGCCTTCCCCTCCCCTAGTCGGGCTATCTTTGTGAAGGCAAGTTGGAAGGAAACCAAATGTCTAGAACTATTTCTCTCCCATCAGGGAACACCGCAGTATTGCGCGATCCATCAACCTTGCGCGTGAAAGATCGCAAGAAGGTTGTTGCCGCCGCAAATGGTCAGGAAGGCTTGCTTCAGGCTATGTCTATGACCGATGGCTTGATTGCAGTTCTTGTTGAGTCTTGGTCGTTTGACCTCATTATTCCGTCAATCCATATCGCCTCACTCGATGAGCTAACTATGCCTGACTACGATGCTTTAGCGGCAGAAGCGGCTAAGGCTCAATCGGCTATCTTTACAGACTTTACCGATACCCCCGCTAACCAGCAAAACCCCGATAGCCCTTTAGGAAACTTGAACGGCTAAAGTGGGTATTGCAGGGTAACCCTTCAAGCGAGCTACACAGTTACCCTTTTGATGAATATTTCTACTATTTATGCGCCAAGGAATTCGGTTGGACTCCCCAAGAGGCAGACGAGCAACCCGCAGAAATGGTTGATTGGATTATCAAAATATTAGGCATAGTCAGGGAGATTGAAAATGATCGAGAACAACATTCCTGATGTTATGCGCGGGGTCAATAAAGCCATGTCTAAGATTGATAACGGCGCTCGCATGGCGCGCGATGAAATGATGAGTCAGCTCATCCAACTTTCTAAAGAGCAGATTAAAGGTAAGCGATCTCCCGGCGAGAAAGCCGAATCGGGTCAGCCACCTATGAACCGCACAGGTAACTTACGCCGATCTATCAAGGGCGAGAAGATGCGCGAAGGATTTGCTACCTACTCAGCCGTAGTCGGCCCAACGATTATCTATGGTCGCAGGGTTGAACTCGGTGGCGGTAACTGGCCTGCCGGCACAAAGTTCCCTTATATGAAACCAGCGTGGGAAAAGTTCAGACCGTTGGCACTTAACATTATCCGTAAACACTTGGCACTCTAGGAGGCTACTATGGCAGAGTTCTTTCCACCCGTTCTCTTTGAGATCAAGGCTAAGGCTACTGAGGCTATTGCTACCTTTGGTGAGGTCAATAAAGAACTCGCTAAGATGGAAAAGAACGGCGTTCTCGCTAGTGGCGCTCTCGGCAAGATGGAGAAGGCTTCTAAATTAGCCGGTACTGCTCTGCTTGGACTTGGTGGAGCGTTTGCAATATTCGGCGTAGCAAGCGTAAAAACACTTGATAAAGTAGAAAAATCTCAGGCCAATCTTGAAGTAGCCGTAAAAAATACTGGCGTTGCTTATGAAACCGCCAAACCTTATATTGATTCCCACGCTAAAGCAATGATGGCCCTTGGCTTTACTTATGACGATACCTACGCCGCATTAGCCAAGATGACCGCCGCTTCGGGTAGCCCTAAAGTCGCTTTAGAAAGTCTAGGGGTAGCCGCCGATCTTGCTCGCGCTAAACAGATTTCTCTAGCCGATGCTGGCACTCTTGTAGCTCGCGCCTCTATCGGTCAGGCTAAAGGTCTTGGCGATCTAGGTATTGCGCTAGGCAAGACACTTCCTAAAGGCGCATCAATGGTACAAATCTTTAAGGCCATTGAGGATCGCGTTGGTGGTGCTTCTAAAGCATTTAAGAACACTCTTTCAGGTTCTATTCAAGTCGCTCAAGCCAACTTCCAAGCATTGCAAGTTCAGGTAGGTACTGCTCTAGTTCCTGCTTTGATTAAAGTTACTGATTGGATTACCAATACTGGAATTCCTAAGTTTGGCGAATTCTTTAACTTTGTCAAAGCCAATAAAGGCATATTTGAAGGATTTGCCGTAACGATGGCGGCAATCTGGTCGGTCACTAAAATCTCTGCTGGTGTAACTGCAACTATCGCCGCCATTGATGCAATCAAAGCCGCTTACATAGGCTTGCGTACAGTATTGATTACTACGGGTATCGCTGAGGCATTTGCTACTGCTGGTGTAAGCGTTGGAACTGCCACTACCGCGCTTGCCGCAGTTGGTGGTATTGCCGCGTTAGTTTATGGAACAAGCAAAATTCCGGGACTAACACAAAGCGTTATTGGTGATCGTTATGGCATACAAATCGCTGGCGCATCACCTACTGGCGCGGCTCAATCTCAATCGATGGAACAGGCTAATGTCATTCCTATAAATTCTTCAGCGCCCGGTGCTGGAACAGTTCCAATCGGCCTTGCAGGTAAAGGCGTTAAAACCATAGCTCCTAAAACCAAAGCAACCACTACGGTCAATCAGCAAGTGACTGTGTATGCTAGTAATACAAATGACATTGCTAGTAAACTGGCTAAAGCCGCTAAAAACGGCCTTCCAATAGGGAGCAAACCATGACCGTATCAACCTATCAGTTTGCTTTTAACGGTTTAACCTTTGGCGCTGGTACGCCTTACATTGTAGAAAATGTTGATGGGTTGGGCGGTACTTCCCCGCTTCGTATTCAAGACGATAATCGCGGTTATATTGACGGCTCATACTCGGGGCGCGACTTCTATGATGGTCGAACAGTTACCTTTGATATCCTGATTACCGGCGATGGAACCCACAACGCTCAGTATTACTACAAGACTCTACAAGCGGCGTTTGCGCCACAGGCTCTTGGGTACTATGTAGATCCAACAGGCACTACCCCTGCCGCAAATCAACTACAACTATTCCAGTTCCAACTTACTAGCGATACTGGCCCTAAGCGTATGTACGGGCGCGCCCGAGGAGTTACTACCTCAATCACCCCTGAGTTTGGCTTTGGCTACATTATGTGTCGAGCAGAGTTCTTCTTCCCTGATCCACGCTATTACGATGAAACTGCCACAACCCACACAGGCACATCTATTACTCTTAGCAATACAGGGTGGGCTACCTCTTGCCCAGTTATCACGATTGCCAGCCCTAGCTCTAGCGGTAATATCACAGACGGCACTACAACGATGTATTTCGCCAATGTATCTACTGGTCTAGGCGCGCTTACCATTGACCTACTTCAGCGCGTTATCTATCTTGGTGGCACACCATTTAGAAACCTTATGACCCCTGCCTCAACGGGTTGGCTTGCGCTCGCTCCTAATACTTCATCAGTAACTTGGACTAGCACAGTTGGCTCTATGTCCGTTCCTTACCGAAATGCCTATATCTAATGGCTTATACATTTAGGTATGTAACCACCAATATCTATCAGTCAGGCTCAACCGCCAATTCGGTTATTGCTGAACTGCCTTTTACGGGCGTGAACTTCACTCAGCAACTTAACTCTATTGGCACATTCCAAGGTAGCGTACTGCTCTCGGGTATTAACTCAACAAACCTAAATGTCTATGACGGCACTACGCCCGGTAAAACTATCTTATGGGTCATTTATAACGACACCCAAAGCTCTAATAGTTATCCCGTATGGTCGGGGGTTATTTGGAATCGAGAATACGATTCTGAAAGCCAAACCCTATTTATCACGGCTCAGGAAATGCTTAGCCTCTATCAGCGCCGTCGTATATCCGATACTAAAACCTACACCTCCCAAGACCCTACCTATATTGCCAAAAATCTTATGCAATATACCGAGGCTAAAAGTTACGGCAAGACTGGGCTAACATACTCAGTACCCTCATCTGCGTTTGCTACTACCAAGACTTACAACAACTACGAGTTTAAGTCTGTATATCAAGCAGTTAAAGACTTGGCTCAGAACTTCTTTGATTTTGCCATTATCCCGTATTTGTCGGGTAACGATCTCATTAACCAATTTACTATTGGGTTGCCGCTTGGAACTCCATATAGCTCTAGCGACCCAACTTCTGCCGTATTCCAATTCCCAGGCAATGTAATTTCTTACCGATTCCCCGAGGATGGCATAAGCGCGGCTAACAGGCTCTACGGGCTTGGCTACGGCGCAAACGCTAAAAAGCTCACAACTACCGCCGTTGATTCCGCTAAATACACCGATGGCTTCCCACTACTTGAAGATGCCGTAAATTACATTGATATTGGCGATCAGACCTTGCTTAACAATGTCACACTAGGACAACTTAACGCCATCTCTTACCCACCTACAACGGTTGAAATAGTTATCCCGACCTATGTAGATCCTTACTATTACACGCATTACAGTATTGGCGATACGGTGCAGGTTCGTATTACTGATGACTATTTCCCTGCGGGGCTATCTCTTACATTACGCATTGTCGGTATGAGTGTGAACCCCGGCGAGAACGGCCCTGACCGCGTTACACTTACCCTTACTCGTCAGCTTGCTTCGGGTTCAGTAGTCTAAGGAGGAATAAATGGCATTTGTTAATCTTCCACCTAACCTACAAGATATGTTCTACGCTCTCTCTGATCGTATAGCCAAACTCGAAACTGGCCCTAATCAGCCTGGGTATGATGCAGATGCCGCGCAAGCAACGGCGGTAAGCGCCCAAAGCGTTGCAAGCCAAGCCACTACCGCAGCAAACTTGGCTAATACTCAAGCCACTACTGCTATTGCTCTTGCCAATACTAAAAACACCGTTTTCTACTCGGGTTCTGCCCCTACCGCTAACGCGGTTAATGACCAATGGATCAACACGGCTCAGGGCAACAAACTTTATATTTGGAACGGCTCATCTTGGGTTTCAGCGCAGGATAGTGCTATCAGCGCAGCTCAATCAACGGCTAATGGCAAGAACGCTATCTACCGCCAAGGCACAACCCCAACAACCCCATATACAGGCACTCAATTTATTATCGGAGATATGTGGTTTAACACCGCCTCAGATAACGCTATCTCCACTTGGAACGGCACTTCTTGGACTTCTAACGCCCTTGGCAATAGCGCCCTTTACGGCAATATCTCTGCTAACAAACTTACATCAGGAACTATTGATGCAAGCGTAATCAATGTATCTAATATCAACGCTGGCAATATCTCAACAGGAACGCTCTCGGCTTCCCGCATTGCTACTGGTTCGCTTAACGCAAATGTGATTACCTCTAACACAATCACGGCTACACAGATCGCCGCCGGAACTATTACGGCTACCGAAATCTCGTCATCCTATGTTTATGCTGGCACAATTCAAGCAACCCAAATATATGCAGGAACGCTTACGGGATTCACCATCAATAATGGAAGTGGAACTTTCTCGGTTTCCTCAGCAGGAAGCATGGTTGCAACTTCAGGTCATATCGGCAACTGGTACATAACTAGCGGAAACCTTACAGATAGTTCAGGAACCTCAACGGTTTTATCTGCAACAGGATCAACAATGCTTTCAGGATATGGAACTGTTGTATCGGGTAGCGGTATTTATGTTGGTAGCGGTTCTTACGCGGTTTCTCTTACAACAAGCGGCATCTCTACAACTGGATCACTTTCTTCAGGTGGTACTGCAGACATTACTGGCAACCTTCAAGTTCACGCAATGTCTTCAACTTCTGCCACTGGTGTTGTTTGGTCGTCATCAAACAGTCGTTTTTATCTCACGACTTCAACAGAGCGACACAAAGACAATATCACGCCTATTCCTGCGGCTGATTATCTTTCTAAGATTCTTGAACTAGAACCCGTTACATTCAACTACAAGCCCGAATACACGGACAACCCTAATCAACTTATTTCTGGTCTTATTGCTGAAAGGGTTGCGGCAATCCCTGAGTTTTTAACAACGGTTAATCTTGATAAAGATGGATTACCTGAATCTATCGCTTATGATCGTCTTGTAGTATTTTTAATTCCCGCACTTAAACAAATTAACGATCGACTTAACAAGTTAGAAGGTAAATAATGGATCTACCTATTGACGAAGTGTTAAAGGAGATGCGCGACACTATTGGGCTACAGGCTCAGGAGATCGCGCTTCTCAAAGCAACAATCACCGCCATCAAAACCCCGCCAACTACGACAACGGCAGTCACCGACAAGCCTAATGTAGTAGGAACGCAGGGAATCAAACCATAACCGAAAGGTGCAACCTTGTTCACTAATGTAAATGCCGCGACAATCGTTTACTCTTATTTCTTTGTATTTGCCGCTTTGCTTGCCGGTATGGGGATGATCGCTCGCCACACCATTGCAAAATATACCGAAGAGCTCAAGGATAAGTTAAACCGCATTGAATACGCCCTATACAACGATGGACAGACTGGGCTTATTAACAAGGTAGATGCGCTCATTGAGAATCAGCAATCCATCAAAATAGATGTTGAGGTTATGAAGGCTCGAATTGAAGATCAATAAACTCTTACTGTGGAAACTGATCTCTATATTCAGAGTATGGTTTCAATCGTTTCTTGCTATCGA
>Ga0007828_1000165_pt1 | contig 18248 bp, 24 predicted proteins | sample CryBogCBE16Oct07_FD_71232 | JGI IMG/M metagenome (GOLD analysis project Ga0007828, IMG submission 71232) | Freshwater microbial communities from Crystal Bog, Wisconsin, USA - CBE16Oct07 | ecosystem: Environmental > Aquatic > Freshwater > Lake | place: Crystal Bog, Wisconsin, USA | collected...
GCAAAGACTCACTCATCGGTGCTATGCCACTGCGGTATAACCCGAGCAATGATGATATCCGCACGCAATTTGATATGGGCGACGTCGACGAGCTTGGTTTCGTCAAGATTGACTTGCTTGGTCTGCGTACGTTGAGCACACTAATGGTTGCTCTTGATCTAATTAAGGAGAACAACAATGGGACCCTACCATTTCGCCATTTCTATGAATGGAACTACGAATGGTCAAAATATTACGATGACAGTGCTGTCTGGGACTCAATCAGCACCGGTCACAATATTGGGTGCTTCCAAATTGAAACAGGTTCCCTTAGAAGTTTGGTTAAGAGATTCCAGCCCAGAAGCATAGAAGACCTCTGCACCATGATCGCTATCTACCGTCCTGGTATTACCAGAGCTGTGGACTCCGAAACCGGTCTTAACCTGCTCGAGATGTACATGCAGAAAAGAGAAGGCAAGCGCCCCGTAAAATTTAAACACAGTAAGCTAAGTGCAATACTAGGTGTATCGTACGGAAGCTTTGTTTACCAGGAACAGATCATGGAAACGTGCGTTGAGCTGGCTGGTTACACCATTGTGGAGACTGACCGTGTGCGTAAGGCTGTTGCTAAGTCTAACTACGAGGACATGAAGGAAGAAGCTGAGGTCTTCGTGCAAAAGTGCGTAGAGCAAGGCATCGAACAGAAGACTGCTGAGTCTATCTTTGATGACATGCGAGCGTTTGGTATGTATGGCTTCAACAAGAGCCACGGATACGGTTACTCAATGCTATCGTACTGGACTGCTTGGATGAAGCACTACTATCCTCGTGAGTACATGACCGCTCTGTTCCGTACCAACCCAGCTGACAGCGTGGTATACACCCGAGAAGCTCGTCGCATGGGTATCGAGGTGCTTGGCCCAGACATTAACGAAAGTGGTAGTAACTTCACCCTGACTAAGGCAGGTAGCATCCGCTACGGCTTGAGCAGTGTTAAGTTCGTAGCTAATGCTGCAGCTGATATCCAAAAGCTAGGGCCGTTCAAGAGCATGGATGACTTCCTTGCTCGAGTCCCAACACGTCGCATCAATAAGCGAGTGGTTATATCCATGATCCGTGCAGGTGTGTTTGATAGCATCTGTGGTGACTCAAAATCCGCTCTATACGAATACTGCAAAGACCGTAAAGAATTCAAGAAGAAGATAAACAATGCCTGCCCTGAAGATTGTCCTTATTGTGCTGGACGTAGCAATTACTTTGATTGCTATGCGACCAATGAAGAAAAGATTGACGATCGAGGAGCGAATGAACAAGAGCTCCTTGGAACTATGGTTAGCATCGATCCTCTTGCTGATTATCTTGATGTTATAGAGCAGGAGCACAACTTCCCCGGAGAAAAGAACATGTTCAAGGGAGAGAAGGCTATGATTGGTGGCATGGTCACTATGATTAAACCGCTGGTGACTAAGAAGGGCAAGAACCCAGGCTCAGAGATGTGCCAGCTGTGGGTTGAGCTACCTATTGCAAACATGGAGGAGGATTTGCTGCTTGACGAAGAGAGCGAAGAGAGTTCTGCGAAAGATGAAAGCGTTCAAATCGTGGCCTTCCCAGACACATACAAGCGAGTCAAAGAAAATCTTGAGGTGGGTACGCCAGTCCTCGTGGAAGTCGAGAGACTCCGAGACGGATTAAGCCTCAGAAATATTTTCCGACTTGACAAACTACGAGAGACCGTGTAATGTATCAATCAGTAGAGGAGGGCTTATGGCCAAGATGAAAGAGTGGCGTTGCCCCAAGTGCAGCGCAGAAGTACAGGCATTGGCGAGTGCAGTAGCACACCGTTGCCCAAGCAACAAGAGTATTTTCACATCATTTGAACAAGTAGAGGAGAAGAAGTAATGGAATACGCACGACTAGAACACACACAGATTGAACTACGAGTTCACGAGCACGATGAGTGCATGAAACCTGAAGCCTGCACCATCCACAACCGCACAGATCACCACATGCGTCACTTCAAGCAGTTCTACCGTTTTGACCGTGGGATCATGGAGCGTGTTTGTTCACATGGTGTAGGCCACCCAGACCCAGATGACATCAACATTATCAACGGGTCTGATAATGGTGCTCACGGTTGTGATGGTTGCTGTATCCGTTTCGCAACAGAAGAAGAGTACGTTGATTCACAAAAGCATGGTGAGTAGTGCAGATTACAATTGACATTGACCAAAGAACTTATGCTAATATGATGCGTGAAGCTATCTATTACAGAATTTCTGATGTAGAAGAATTTATTGAAACCAAATTGGAGGAGCTATATGGCTAAGGATGAAAAGAACCCATACGAAAACCCTTGGAATAAGTACAAGGATGATTGGGCAAAAAAAGATGATTGGGCAAAAAAGTGTCACTGCAAGGAATGCACACCGGATCAGTGCAAGAAGTGCAAGTCTAAGGAACTACACCCAAGCGCACTGATCAATCAAGTAGTGCCTGTTCTTACTGTAGAAGAAGCTATTGAGGTATATCGTAAGGCTAAGGCTAACAAGGTTACAGCCTCAGAAGCACTGCGTAAGGCTAGAGCAAAGATTGTTGAGCTAGAGCAGCAGATTGTTGATACAGCCAATGAAGAGTTCCGTGCCAGAACAACACTCGAGCGTGCATTTGAGAATGAGGCTAAGAACAATGGCTAGAGGCACTGATGCAATGGACAAGCTCATTGCTGACCTGAACAAATTTACCCCTGAAGGATCGACCAAGCCGTTGGTGCTTCGTGGTAGCAACATTGAGAAGGTCAATGCTATCCCTTGCTTTACCCCTGCCCTGGCGTACTTGTTGGGTATCGGTGGCTGGCCTGAGGGTAAGCTCATTGAATTCTTTGGTAAGGAGCACTCGGGTAAGACTTCGTTCGCCATCATGGCATTGAAAGACTGCTACGACTACTACAAGGGCGAGAAGATGGTAGCAATCATCGACCTCGAGCACCGCTTTAACCCTGAGTGGGCAGAAAAGCTTGGCTTGAAGATCGATGAGAACCTTATCGTTGTACAGCCACCAGACGCCGAGACCGGTACTGACATGATGGTTGCTCTTATCAAGAGTAAGCAGATTGGTGCCATTGTTTGGGACTCAGTTGGCGCAGCAGCGACCAAGCACAGCATGCAGCAGCTCACCGATAAGAATGACAAGATGGGTGGTAACGCTGCAGTAATGAAACGTAACGTCCAGACTGTTGCTCCCCTGGCTAATCTCTACGGTGTTACCTGCTTCTACCTGAACCAGCTCCGTGCTGACATGGATGGTTACAACCGTCCTATGACCCCAGGTGGCCACGCAGTGAAGCACGCCATGAGCGTACGTATCTACCTACGCCCAGGAAGTGATAAGTACTTTGACAAGATCAATGGCGAGAACACTCAGGTTGGCAATCCTATCGTTGTTAAAACGGTAAAGAATTCCTATGGACCTCCCTTCCGTGAGGGTTGGACTGACTTCTACAGCCAGCCATGTGCATTCCTGGATCACCCAGGCATTGACACACGTAGAGACCTCGCACGTATGGGTATTCTCCTGGGGGTAGCTAACCGTGCAGGAGCCTGGTTCACTTGGCGTGACATCAAGGCACAAGGCCGTGACGCTTTCTTTGAGTTGATCTGGAACAGCGGCATGGCAGACGAGTTCGAGGCAGAGATTGTTGCTGCTATCAAGAAGGGCTCAGGTATTACAGAGGTTGAAGGCGATGAGTTCTTTGGCCGACCACTAACAGCAGACACATATGATCTGCACGACCCGGAGGTTTAATATGCACAACGAATATCTAAGAAAAGCAGTAGCTTCAGACCAGTACCTGAAAGAAACAGTTCTTACAGGAACTAAGATAATGATTGAAGCTATGAAAGAAGCCGGTATTACTGACGAGCAATTCAATATGATTGATGAGATATCAAGAAGAAAATGGGAAGAAGCCGGTCTTATTATGAAAGCAGGTATGTTGTAATGCAAGTTGGAGACACAGTAGTATCCGTAACGTCAGTTGGCACTATCGTTGGTGTAGCTAAGTCTGGCAACCCAGTAATTGAATGGTCTGGGACCTATACAGATTTTGAAGAACTGGCACCAGAAGATCTCATTGTTGTAGAGCTTCCCAAGCCAACAGAAGAGCTTGACCCATCAAAGGATACAGAATGACTGACCACGAAGAAGAATACGAAGGCGTAACGCTCTACGTAGACACTGAGAGCACATGGCCTGATGGTTTGTTTGGTCTTGTGATCAAAGAGCAACGTGTATACGTTGAAGGTGGTAAAGTCAAGATCATTGGTGACCCCATTTGGGAATTGGGCATCGATGACGTGGATTAAGCACTTCTGTCACGAATGCAGACTTAAGTTCTTGAAGGCTAAAGACTACGTTATGCATCACAATGACCACCACCTTGATCATCAAGTCAAAATTGATAGACGAAATAGAGATCAGAATCCATGACCGATTACGTGCCGAAGAAATCAACCTGTAGGAACTGTTTTCGTAAGTTCGCAAACACTTCAGAGATTCTCCAAGGTGCTGATGGTACATGGGTGCATACGTTCATCAATGGTATGCACTATACTATTAAATGTAACCCATGGGAAGATTGGAAGGCAGAACCTAATGACTAATTTAGGTAAAGACAAGGATTCTTTGTTATCAAAGTATCAAAAACCTGTTGAACCAACAACTTTTGAAAAAGTCTTGCATGAGATCCATGATCTTCATACCAAGAAGCAATCTGATTACGGTCGTCCAGAACAGGGCGACCCCTTTGCCAATGTACGTGCCAGCGAAGACTTTGGCATCCCTGGATGGCTGGGCGCCGTAATCAGAGCAAACGATAAGGTGCGCCGCATCCAGAAGTATGCACGTGGTGGCACCATGGTTAATGAGTCTGTAGAAGATTCATTGCTTGACGCAGCTGTTTATTTCATGATAGCATTATGCTTGTTTAGGGAGCAAAATGGAATCAACACGTGAGAACATAGATAAGTGGCTTGAAGACTTTAGAGCTAAAGATAAAGAGCGCACGTCTGTTGTTGAGCTTGATCTATCCGATGAAGAATTAGCAACGCTAGAACGAGCTGCAGCATCTCTTGGTATGAACCTTGATGAGTATTGCAACTATGCTTTAGAGAAGGCTGTGTTCTCAAAGTTGTGCCCAACCTGTCGTCAATACAGAAAAGATAGATCATCTATTTGTTCATCATGTGGAGAGGTTGATTGATGAAGCGTAACCTTTGGAAGAAGATTGAACGAGAAGGTGATTGCTGGGTTTGGACCGGCAGCACCGCTAATCGTGGCTATGGTAGCATCCACCACAATGGTAGGAACGGGTATCTGCCCCACCGTCTGGTGTGGGAGCTACTCCGTGGTCCTATACCTGAGGGTTTGGTGCTTGACCATATGTGCCAGAACCGTCGATGTGTTAACCCTAACCACCTCGACCCAGTAACAAACCGAGTAAACATTCTGCGTGGTAAGAGTGTTGCTGCTCTTAATTTTATTAAGACTGAGTGTGTCAATGGCCATGCGTTTGACACCAAAAACACAAAGATTAGGAAGGATGGCACTAGATCATGTCGTCAGTGCGAGAGAGATCGTCTAAAGAAGTTTCGAGAAAATCAAAAGTTAAAAAAGCATCAGAGATAAAGAAGGCTTATAAGGAACTCAAAAAAGAGTTCAAAGAGCTGACCAAGGAGAATCTCATCGTGGGTAGAAAACTTAACGCCGCTATTCAGCAGGTATATGCATTGAACGTAGAGGCATACTCTAAGGTTGAGCACTCACCCAATGACTTTAATAATGGTTACGCAACTGGCCTTACTGAAGCCATCCGAACCATGCGTGAGATTGAACGTGGTAACTACTTTAGGTTCCCGTTATTTAATACAAAGAAGAAGAAACAATGACAGAAGGTTATTGGCGCAATGAGCACAGTAAGCTCCAAGAAGAGTTGCGCAAGGTATACCAGCAGGTTAACTACTACGTCAATGAGAACACTAAACTCCGTGAAGAGAACGTAGTTCTAAGAGAAAAGTTAGGCATCAGTGACCAACCCGTATAATATCTGGGCAGTCAAGTATGATGGTAAGCATATGCATATCATGTATGCAACTAGATTGCCACGCAAACTAAAGAAGTTTGTTAAGACTATCTATGATATGATGGAAGATGGGCACAATGATTTTATCGTTGTTAGTCCTTCTTTCGGAGAGTTGACAGAAGAATGGGTAAGTTCCAGCAAAGATTTAGCCAACGGCAAGAGCGTGAGCTCGAAGAGCAGTGGCCTCATTCACGTCGCACCGTAGGGTCTGGTAACAAGTGGGAGAAGGGCGACCTCTCCACTAAAGAACAACACATGATGGAGTTCGTCATCGAGGCGAAAGCTACCCAGGCTGCATCGTTTAGTATCACTAAGAAGATCTGGGACACCATCAAGGGGCATGCTCAAGATCGTAGCTGGCTAGCTAGGCCAGTACTAGCTATTAGGTTATATGGTCCAACAGAGCAGGAAACTTCCTGGGGTGGTACCATTTCTATGACCCCTGAGACACTGCCAGTAGAACTAGATCTTATTTGTATGGACAAGGACGACTTCCTTGAACTATACTACGACTACATACGCTTGAAGGAGAAAGAAAATGACTGAAGAGCAGCTGCAGTTTGATCTAAAGTTTGATGACGAGGAAGAAAATGAGTAGTTTCCTTGAGCGTACACTGGCTGCGTACCAGAACGATGAGCCTATTACACGCTACATCGAAGAAGCATTGATGCTAGGTGAAGTGTTCCCTGAGGAGTATCCTGTCAAGGTATTCAACAAGGAACGCAAGTTTGATAACATGTATCACCCTTCATCAGACGTAACGGCGGGGGAATTGCAGCTATATTATAGATTCCATCCCGAAATGAGACTATTATGCCAAGAACAAAGAATGACCCCAACTCTCGCTATGACTTTTCAAGTTGGTTCGGTTTTTCATTCAGTGCTTCAGAACCTTCTTATACACCTGGGGTTTACCACGTTGGACAAGGTAGAGGTGAAGTTTCGCAACGAGGAACGAATGATTGCTGGGGCCGTAGATGTGCTGGAGCTTGTAACGCCTGACGGTACGTTCCTTGTAGACATCAAGAGCACCAACCAGCTTCCCAAGGAAGCTAGCGAGCAATATGCCATGCAGCTCAGAGTGTATCAGGATAACTGCCCTGGTGCCCCTGACCGCATGGCTTTGCTATTTATTCAGAAATCTTACCCTCACAAGATCAAGACGATCGAGGTTAAGAAGGACCAAGAAGCCCTGGACAAGTTGTATGATAAGTGGTCACGCGTACGTGTAGCTATTAAGAACAACGATCCATCTGAGCTAAAGCACTGCTGCAATGGTCCTACTGATGAAGTATTCCTTGCATGCCCTGCCCGTAAAATCTGTCACTACTGGAATAAACAATGAGCGATTGCAGACATGTGAAAACAGTTGTGAACTTCTTTGGTGAGACCGAAGAACGTCCATACACTAGTTTGTTCTGCCCAGATTGCAAGCAACTAGTACAAGAAATAAGTAAAACCCACCCATTTAAGTTGAGGAACCGATGAAAAGCCCAGTTTGGCCCCCTGTATTGTTTATGCTGTCTGTGGTTGCAATGTTTTGCTTCTTCACGGCTACTCAGCCATGGGAAATGTTTTTAGTCCTTATCCCTATTGCTTGCCTTACTCTTTTCTATTTTTGGTTAGACAACCGTGACCAACCCTAATAAAGCCAAGGGTAGTAAGTGGGAGCTTGACGTTGCCAAATACTTCAATGAGCGTGGCTTCCCAGAGGTAGAACGACGCTATGGCGCAGGTGCTACCTTGGACAAGGGTGACATCAATGGTGTCAAGGATACTGTTGTAGATGCTAAAAACTGGGCTAAGATCTCGCTTTCCACTATTATGGACGAGGCTTTAGTAGAACAAAAGAATGCCAAGAAGAAGTTCGGCATCAGTGTAATCAAACGTCGTAACCGTAACGTTAAGGAAGCGTACGTCGTTATGACGCTTGAGCAGTGGATTGATCTTTATTCAGTCTACGTAGATAAAACTCATAAATAAACTTGATACATTAATGTAATTATTGTATCATTTTGTACATGGAATGGATAGACCATGAGTAATAACGGTTTTCGTAGAGGCTTAGACAGTCTTACTGAACCTGAGATGGATATTCCCCACGACGATAAGTTTGGGGAACTCCACCGATTTGTCGTACGTTCTTTCCGCTGGGAAGGCAAGCCTGAAGAGAAAGATATGCTCGAGAGTATCGAGACTATTGTTGACAACTTCATGGAAGAATACATCAACCCAGCTGAAGTAATCATTGCGAGATTTAATTCAGACAACAGTATAGGTGGGGCAGAGGGTGATCGACTCTTCCTTAATCTACAAAGTGCCATTGTCGCTATCGAGGAAGAAGTCACCAGACGATACCTCAGAGCACAATTTAGTTACTACATGCTTGATGATAAGTACAATGCATCATATATCAAGCATGCTAAGGGTACTACCAATGATCTAAATGCTCGTGCTCGGATGGAAACCCGAGACGATCGTTTATTTTACTTTGTGCAGTACAGCGCGTGGCGGATCATTAATGATAAGGTCAATAGTCTAAAGGCTACACAAAGACATATACAAAATCAGTTATATCGTCGGAGCCAGGGTGGCCAATACTCCTAGAAAAAGTCGTAAGCAAGAGGTTATACCAGGTAAGATCACCTGGCAAATTCTCGAACGCCTACTCAATAACTATTGGGAATGGCATGAAGTTTACAGAACAACAGGTAATCCAGATCTTCGTTTAGACAATGGAGTTACCGTAAATATCTATGACATCCTTAAGGGGATAGATCGACTGCCTCCGCGCCAAAAGCAGGCAGTCGTTTTGTCATGTCTGGAGAACAGAAAAGAAGTAGAGGTAGCTCGCATCATGGGGTTTACCAAATGGTCATCACAAGTAGGCATGTATAAGCGTAAAGCACTCAAGCAGATTTGTGAAACGGTATGGCTAAACGAGAATGACTGATGAAAGACCAAGTTCTGAACAACAGTTTGAAACACTAGAAGAAACATATAGAGATAGACTCCCTAAAAACTGGGAAGATATGAATATGCAGGCCAAGCTTGATTGGTTTGGCCACCGCATCTTGCTAGATCTCCGTGAAGAGACTGGCAAAGAAGGCACAAAAGACTGGGGATTCCTCAGTGATTACCAGCTAGAGCGTCGTAGGCGCAGAGAAATACAAAGCAAGCTCAACGGATGGGATGAAATCCCGCCAAGACAAGGTATCTTCCGTCGAGTACACGTAGACAAGAACAACCTTATTATTGGTAAGAGAGAAGACGATGGACAGAAGAACCCGTGAGTTTAAAGAGCTAGTAAAGATGACGCCGACTACGGCTGATTTGCTTAGCGAAGAGATCGATGGTGAGATTTTTCTTTATAAATATTCACCACAATGCAAGATCTGCAACACAAGCGATGAACTTAAGAGTGTTATCGACTCGTTGCTGCTGTTCCCAAAGACATATAAAGAAGTCCTGACTTTGATCCAGCCACTCCAAGAGAAGCTTGGTTTGTCTGAAGAAGAACGCATCAACTACGAGAACATCCGTCTTCACCAAAAGAACCACCTGCCTTTTGAGAAAAAGATTGTACGTGACATCGTTGAAAAGCGTGCCCGTGAGAAAAACCGGAGCATCCTAGACGCTGGTGAACGAGGATCAGCAGGGCTGCTTACTGCCGAAGCTTTCTATGAAATCATTGTGGCCAAGGGGTTTGAAGACATTGCCCAAGGTTATGAGAAGCCTACCCTTACCCAGACCATGCATGCTATGGAGATGCTGCAGAAGCTGGAGAAGGAAGGCAAGGAGAACTACCGCCCAGAAGACCTTATTAACCAACTGGATATCATCCTGCTGGCTATCCGTGATGTTCTCCCTGTTGATCTCAAGGAAGCATTGTTCAATAAGATCGAAGAATATCAGACCGGTGGCCTAAATATCCCTACAAAACCAAAGAAGCTGAAGCAACCAATCATCGAAGCAGAGTACATTGATGAAGATTTGTTTGAAGAAGGCCTATAAATCATAACAGTTTTATGTAAAAGTTACAGTAAAACGCATTAGTTAATGTACTATCAGGGGTATATATGGCCGAAGAGCAGCAATCACCTAAAAAAAAGAAGAACCTTTGGCGTAGGCTCATCCACTCGGAGAGAGCCCGTAATTACGTACGTGTTCACATGGGTGATGATCCAATCGACAACATTATTTCACCAAGACACCGTGACCCCGACATGCAGGAAGGGTTGTTCGTTGACACGATGAGTGCTCAGCAGATCCGCGACATGGAATCAAACCTCAATAGAGGTAACGACTTGATGATCAACTTTGGTGAGACCAGCCGTACTGCCAAGCCTGAGCGTTTTTCGTTTGAAAAGAACGGTGGCATCACTGAGGCTTCTGTTGACGACAGTGGTAACCCAGGTGACCCAGGTATGGCTGCTACAAAAAGAATTGCTTGCTTTCAGTGTGGAAGCACTGGTAACCCTAAAGAATTTATACCTAAGCTTGTTACTGTAAACAACGAAGAAACAGGCGAAGAATATACTAAGGCTGTGCATGTGCACAAGAACCCATGTACTGACTTCAACGCGGAAGGTAGCGAGTTCGGCGCTAGGATTGTAGACTAATGAGACCACAAGACGAAGAGATCAAGAAGAGCAGCGAAGAGTATGAATCGCTTGCTGATTCGTTCAAGGATGATGTATCCAAAAGCGCACCTTCCCAGGGCGACAGAGTTGACAACGGCACACGCATTAGGCGTCTTGCTAGTGTAAAGTTGTCTAAGGTGCCACAGCTGTATGGTCTCCTTAAGAAGAACGCTGATACGATCCTTAAGGCTCCTCGTAACTTTCTTCCTATTCCATTGGATAGAAAAACAAACATACTAAATAGATCAGAGTTCCCTAACGCACCAAAGTTGTTTAAGGCATTGAGCAAGCATCACGAAAGCCTTATGACGCTTGCCGATGCGGGCATATCCGACACGGATTCTAATGGTAACACTGTCAATGCCTGCCTGGACTCCAGAGACTTTGGTCAGACAGAGCACGAATACATTAAGAAGATGAAGTCTCTTGATGGTTTTAAGCCACAAGAAATAAGCAAGCTCGGCATCTGCTCTTCTCCTGAGTGCTACGACTGCATTGATTGCCACCGTCACCAGGATGAGCTATACAAGGCTATCGCTGGCATCTGGAACGATGGTGATGCTGAAGGTCACCAGCGTGGCTTGCACGTTAAGAACTTGATCTCAACTCTAAACAGCTGGGCATCACACATGGACTCACGTGGTATGGACTCAGAACGTTTTAATGATAACCATGTTAATGCTACAGCCCCTGGCTACAGAAGATGCGCAGAAAAGCATCAGCTTTTAGCAACCGGCATGCGTTCTATTGCCAGAAATCTTACAGAAGCTTTTGAAAAAGATGGTGTTGGCATCCACGATGACAAAATCCAAGGTGACGATCAGGAAGCAGGTTACTAATGAAAATTAGTGAGATCTTCAAGAACAATGTTAAGGAAGCAGAGCTTCTTGAGACACAAAATCCTTCTGTACAAGATCGTGTAACACGAGTTGAAGATAAGAAGGCACTGGAAGAAGTTGCCAACAGAGACCCTGCCATGGAGCAACTTACCAGTAAATTTGGTGTTGTCCCAGCTAGAAACTCACAGCTTAGAACTCTTCTTAACCAGGTAAACCAAGAGCCATTGAGAACGTTGGATTCTGACGAAGACATTGCTAAGGCTCCTATCATTCAAAGATCTCCCAAAAGCATTGGTGAGATTGTTACACCTGATGAAGTAACTGCTATTAATTCCTGTAGTTGTGACAGAGTTATGAATGCTGTACCATCTGAAAGCTTATTGCAGGCTATTAGGAATACACCAGCTGCTCACTTTGATTCCGGTGCAGTCACATTAGTGACAGGACCAAATGGTTCTTTTAAATCTGACTATACCGAAGAAGCTCTTAAGAAAGCACACGAAAAAGCTGGTACAGAGTACGACCGTAAGAACTACCCAACACGCAGTGAGCTTGTCCACAGACATATCCTTGATACGTTGGATGCAGCAGACAAGACCTTACAAGAAGACCCAACCAATACAGAGTGCCAAAGAATCATGGATGAATTCATGCACGGTTCGAGTTCGCTCGCTGGTGTACCACAAGAGGGTGGCACTAAGCAACTTAGCCACAACTTTGTTTCTCACTATCTTTCACATGTTCAAAAAGCTGGTCTGGAACCTTCTGACGTTGGCATCACACCAGAAGAACTAGCACGTTTTGATTTTACTTCTGACTTCCTTACTGGTAAGGCTAAGGAACAGGCAGCTACACGTGCTGAGCAATCTGCTGCTCTTCCTTCTGCTGAAGACAAAAAAGCTGAAGAAGCTTACAGAGATACTAGGCTTGAGAAGCCTGGCGAATGTAAGGTTTGTGAACAATACCGACAGGGCTATAACAATCGGTTGCTTAAGCTTAAGGACAACATCTATCAGAGAATCCTTAGCTCAGGTAAGCCATACTCTCCTGAATATGCGGATTCCACTGCAGCTGAGCTTGCCCACCACGTTCACAACCTGTGGACTGGTAAAACACCAAATGATTCTCTAGAAAATGAACTGTTTGCAAACCATGCTAAAGAAATTGAAGGTATGCACGACGTTCTTGCTGACTGGGATGATCACCGTGATAGTGACCACAACGGCGCAACAGAGCAGGCTATTAACCTAGACATACCAATCAACTATTCTAAGCCAGAATCTAAGAAGCGTGAAATCATCAACGCTGATACTGGTGAAGCCTACGAACCTGATGTCGAAAGAAACCCTGATGTAGATAAGATCTACAAAAACCTTGAAGGGGTTACTGAACGCTGGGATATGCGTGCTCGCACAGACATTCACACAGGTGAGGATCCATTCCTTGACGAAGAAGGTAGACCTGTCACCCAAATGCGTGGTGAAAGCGACGAATCTTTTGCTATTAGAAGACAGAAGAAGGCCAACGAAGCTCGTCTTGATATAAGTGTTGGTGTACGCCCAAGCACATTGGAATCATCGCCATCTATTAGGAACCGTCCTGACTACGCTGTCATTGAACCACCCAATGACATGACCCCAGAGGGTCTGCGCGAGTGGGGTGAGCGTCGTATGAGATACGAGCAAACTGTACCTGCTCGTCAAATATCTGAGATGCAATCAGAACCCAAGATGAGAGTCACTGTTCCAATGCCTGGTCGTAACGTAGAAGGTTACATCGAAGGTGTTGATGAAAATGGAAAGCCTATCCCACTTAAGGGTAAAAGCTCCAAGACTTCAGTACCAAATAGGACTGAGCGTGTATGGACATACTCCGCAGCTACTTCAGATCTTCCTAACTCTACTGTTGTCGCACCAATGGAAAACTTCAGAACTGATAAGTGTCGTCACAAGGACTGTGAGAACCCAGAGACTTGTAGCGGTAAGCACCAGGTTACATGGAAGGTACCATTCCTGCCTGACACTGATGAGGTTAGATCTCTTCAACAAAGAACTCCTGGGATCGCTAGCAAGGGTGCAGATGAGACTGACGAAGAGTTTGCTGGAAGACGAGATGAATGGCGCAGAGCAGAGTCTGATCGTTATGAAGCTTTAAGATCACACATGCAGGAAAAGGTCGGAGTATCTACAGAGAACTTCCGTTCTGCTCGTTGCGAGAAGTGTGGGAGCCAACTGTGTAGCGGTTGGCACAAGGCTGATGACCAGTCAATTATGTCTATCCCATCTGAGCACGCTTACTTGTTACAGACAGCTGGCATGCAGCCAGACCTTGCTAAGTGGCGTAAGTACCGTGATATCCAGACAAGATACATGGCTCAACAGCCAGCTGAGTTGGAAAGAACTACAAGAGAAGTTCAAGTACCTCGTAGCGAAATGTCTCTTAGCAGACCACAAGAAACAACGGATCTTCGTAGCCTGGTTGGTTCGGGTGATGCAGCTTCTCACCAGAAAAGATTCCAAGAGTGGCACGATGGTCTTGATGACTATGGTAAGAGTCTTTACGATGAATACACCAAGGGATACGCCAGAAGCCGTGCTGAGATTGAAGCCAAGCTGAACGAGGCTTACCCGTGGGGCACTGAAGACAACCCTAACCCAGACAATTTTGCCAACGTACAGAACTTGCTTAAGCGTTGGGATAAGAACTGGCACCGTAAGTTCTCACGTGAACACACACACAGATACTTTGACTTTGATGACGACAAGGTAGTAACCGACACAAAGATGATCCCAAGAAGATGGGACGAAGTTTTTGCTGACTATCCAATGAAGAAGGGTGTTGTTCCTACATCAGGTCCACTCTTTAAAGCAATGAACGGTAGAGGCATACCAATGCCTACTCGAGCAACAATGCCCGGCACAGAAACACGCGTTGAAGAGGTGAGACGTGCTGTTCGTCCTACATCAAGAATCAAGCCACCACGTTTAGGTCTGAAGCTTGATGCTATGAACGATTACAGAAGATCTTTTGAAACAGCTTTGCGTGCTGTTTACCCAGGCGTTGGGAGAGAAGAAGCCATTGAGAGACTCAAGGCAGATCACGCGGAACAAGCAGCAAAAGCATCAGCACGAAAAACATCTAGCATAGAAGAAGGTAATGAAATGGCTAAGTACATTTTCAATTCAAGAAACAAGAAGGAAGCTATCAACGCAGACATCATTGGTGATGTTCTTAACGTTGGTAAGCACCTCGTCCAACCATTCGTTGACCAGGCTCACCTCGTTGGTGACGTTCTCCATAACATTAACTGGAACTCTGGCGCTGGTTTCAAGATGGTTCCTACTCACGGATTTGACTCACTTGGAGAGTGGTCAGGTATGGCTGAAAAGTTTATTCCTGAGTCTGCCCGAGAGATCGCTAAGCAACACGCTGACTGGCAAGGTGCTAAGCAAGGTCTGGGTGAAGAAGCTGCCGCTGCCATTGGTTTTGCTGCCCGACCAGCTATCACTAAGGGTGTTAATGTCCTGAGAGACAAGCTCGACCAAAGAAGAGATAACAAGGCTGAGCTTGACAGAAGAAAGAATCTTTGGGATGCTGCACCAGGCAGCGCACGCTCAGAGCTCGCTGGTAACTTTGGCCGACAGGTTAACCCTTACCACCCTAGCCACATGGATGTGCACGCTCCTGGTAGCGATGGCCCTTGGGACAGAATTACTAACGTAGGTAGACCAAGAACACCTAGCAAGATCAGCAGTGCGCCTGCTAGACTATCTGCAAACTAGTACTACAAGAAAGAAGACAATGGCAACCGATCCATACGACATTCCGGGTATTCGTCCGGAGGATGTAAAGCAGACACCTGAGCAGATCGCACAGGTTAATGCTTATTTGGCACAACAGAAGGCTGAAGAAGAAGCACTTGGTAAGGAACAATCTATCGAGCTTATGGAATCAGAGCTGATGGGTGTGTGGAAGCTCCTCCAAGAACTCCAGTACAAGTACGGCAACCGTAAGGGTAGCTACGCTAACTTGCTTTCTATGCAGCAAGAAGCTGACGAGAAGTTTGCTGCCCTTGGCTTCCAGGTGATTGTTGACTGGGTGATGCCAGGCATTTCACAGACGCCTACGCCACCTACGATTACTATTGTTGGTCGCCTCGATGGATCAGAGTTCAACCCCGAACAGAACCGTTACGAAACTGGTATGGGTGTTGCTGACGATTACTACACAGCTAAGCGAAAGTCATTGGGCATGAGCAACAAGCTCATCCTGCCAGGAATGTAAGGTTATCATGGGTTGGATCAAGTCTCTGTTTGAACGTAATGAAGTTACTGCCGCAGGCGAGACCCCTGACGTCCACCCATTGGTTAAAGCTATCGATGATGGCCACGAAGTTACCATGGTCTACCGTGGTAACAACAACCTTCCTGATGAGAGAATAGAACCACGTACCGTTATTCCTACACGTATGGAAGGCGGTCACGTTGTTGCATTTGACATCGCAAAGAATGCATGGAGAAAGTTCTTCCCTGGTCAACGGCCTGGACCAAATGGTATGCAAGGTGTTGAGCAAGTAATCAGTACTGCTCCTGCCAGTATCCCACGTGACAAGCTGCCACCTGAAGAAGAAAAGAAGCCTGCTGCTCCTGCTAAGTCTTGGAAGAAACCTATCCAAGGACCTGGTGCATCTGCTCCTGCTGCTGCTCCTGCTCCTTCTGTTGCATCGTTCAATTATATTGCTGATGATGAAACGCCATGGGATGCTGTACGCAGTCAACCATCTCCTGATTCAAATATTGAACCGACTGAAGATGAGTATAATGAGCTGAAGAGATTAGACATTGACCCTGATACGTTTGATCGTGCCACTGTCAAGCGTCTGCGTAACATGGGTGCTACGCACCTTGAGCTAAAAGATGCACTCACTAACCAGGTGAAGATCCCTCTTGAAGATTATGAGACTGCTAGAATCAACAACCCTGACAGTCACCTGCAAGCAAAGCAGGAAGCAGAAGGGTACCAGGATTTCTATAGCAGTATCATTAACGAGAGAAACGCAATGCTTGCTAAGGGGCATGCTGATTATGCAGGCAAGCCATTGCTTTCTAGAGAAGAGCATGACAGCCTTCTGGAAGATCTTTTTGGTCACCACCTTACATTGCGTAACATACCGACTGAAGAGTTTGGGAGCATCAACCCTAAGGCTTATACTAGATACCACAGCGATGAACAGATCCCATGGAGACGCAGAGCTAATGAATGGGTGATGGGTGAATGCGCCAAGATTAATCCATCATTGAGAGATTACTTTGACAGTGATCACTATAGCTCTGAAGATATGCTTAAGACCACTGAACACTCAAGCATTGCCACCAAGCTGCACCAGCATTATAATGTTATGGGTTTGAACGCTCGTACAATAAAACAACACGTTATTGCCATGCGTAAGCAAAAAGCTTTGGCAAATATTACCAGTAGTCAGTACTTGCCATACGACTATTCATATGATAAATATGAAGAAGAGCCTAGGGGATAGAATGTTTAACTCTAAGTACGCTGCTAAAAAAGAAACAGAGAAGCCAGCAAAGGGTATATTCTCACCAAGCCCATTTACTATTGCCCCTAAGTCTAGATTGTACGACAATGTAGAACCATTGTACGTTGGTCTTGACACAGAAACAACTGGTCTTGATGGTGACGCATACCCATTGTCGTTTGGTATCTGTGTGTATCGCAACGGTGAGCACAGCCCCTCGGAAGATCACCACATCATTACTCTTCCACCCACTAAAAGAGTGCAGAACCAGCCGCAGAGACAAATGCTTGATGCTAGAGGCTTCCCCATCCGTTATCCATTGAATCCCGAAGCTGAAAAAGTGCATGGTCTTTCTGCAGACCTATTGGGTGCAAGCTACCAAGGTAGAATCACTAGAGATAAAAACGGCACTACTCTCCACCCCGCATTAGAGCATGGTGCTGCTATTGCTAAAGTGATGGGTATCCTTGCTCATTACCAGAAGCAAGGTGCCATTTTCGTTGGTCACAACCTGGACTTTGACTGGGGAATGATAAAGAAATCTCATGAGGCTGAGAACGATAGGATGTCTCCTGCGACTGCAGGATTTAATCTTACTACAGCTAGGGCTTATACTGCTGACTCGCAAAGACATGCTTTTGCTAGAGGCGATGGTGTTGTAGGTACGCGTAAGAACTATGCAACTGGTGTAGTGGAAAACGTTTCTGACTCGAGAAAACTCGAGGATCTTTGTGCGCACTATGGTATCAAAGTTGGTGCTCACGCAGCACTTGGAGACGCTAGATCATCTGTGGAACTTTTGCTTAGACAGATAAGCATGAATAGAGAAGCACAAACTAGAGCAGGCTTCCCTGCTGGTGGTGGTGGTGGTCCTAGCTTCTCTGTTGATGATGAAGAAGAACCACGTACAGCTAGCGTAGGTAGCTCAGGCGTAGACTACAGTCAAGCTGGCCCACACACTGCTAAACAATGTAATTTTTGCAACCATTTAGATAAGGTATCATCCAGCAACAAGGATGAAACCGGCAAAGTTGTTGACAGAGACACTCATAATGCTATCGAAATGGCACGTGGATGGCACAAGAATCCTGAAAAAATGACGGGCAAGGGAGTT
>Ga0007828_1000168_pt1 | contig 18112 bp, 19 predicted proteins | sample CryBogCBE16Oct07_FD_71232 | JGI IMG/M metagenome (GOLD analysis project Ga0007828, IMG submission 71232) | Freshwater microbial communities from Crystal Bog, Wisconsin, USA - CBE16Oct07 | ecosystem: Environmental > Aquatic > Freshwater > Lake | place: Crystal Bog, Wisconsin, USA | collected...
TGAATGAAACATTGCGGGCCGTGATCGAGACGGCCGCTGATCCGCTGATCGCGGAAAACTCAGCCATGAAAGGAAACGGGGTAAAGGAATGATGATTCATGCCACTCGCCCGAGGCGGCATGTCAAAGAGCTAAATCAGGCTCAGGAACCATAAACACATCGGCCACCGGTTCGTAAACCATGCCGATTCCGGCATAGCGACCACGGATGCGCCCCGAGTAACTGGTCTGAACCCATGTGGTGTCGGCACCGAAAGTTTGCTTAAGAAACGCAATACCTAGGGATTCCTGCTCCGTTCCCGTTTCATCGAGCAGGATTGAGTTATCTACGACGATTACGTTGGCAACCGTGTTGTTGGAATATAGCTGTGCGAAATGAGCCATGTGATTATGCGTAGAAAGTGCCGGATGAGGGAAATACGAGAACAGTATTTGTACCGTTTGCATAAATACTCGTCGCCGTCATTGAAGTAGAACTCACCGTTTGTGTGTTGTTTACAGTCCAAGTAGTCGACCCTAGATTTTCGGTGATAATGGTTCCAGCACTTACACCTGTTCCGGTGATTTTCATGCCAATAGTAAGAGATCCGGTTAATGAAGAAGAGGTAAGCGTGGTTCCTGAGATACTTCCCGTAAACGATCCGGTAGTTGCGTTGTTCGCCGAGTTGAAATTTGCAGAAGGTGCGGAAACGATGACAATCCCAGATCCTCCGTTTGAACCTAATAGCGAACCATAAACTGTAACATTGAAAGTTCCAGCAGCTCCACTGCCAGTGTTTTGAGTTCCACTGACATACGCAGATCCCCCGCCACCGCCCTGTCCTCCGGGGCCATAGGTCTGAGGTACTTGACCTAACCCACCACCTCCTCCTGCGGCCAGAAAGATTTGCGCTCCAGTAAGTGTATTAGCCGCACCGCACCCTCCCATTCCAGAACCATTAACTCCAGTGCCTTGAGATCCAGTCCCAGTTCCCGTAATCGTCGTTGAAGCTACGGTTGCCGTCGTCGTTGATGTTGTCCAGCCCACCGTATATGTACCCGTGCCACCTGTTCCAGTAAGCCTATTTTGAATATATGTGGAGGCAGGAACCGAAGTGCCTGTGAGAATTAGCCCATTGCCTATTGCTCCAGAGGTCAATGCTGTCACAGTCAATGTGGTTCCAGAAATGCTTCCGGTAAAAACAGCATTTCCCGCCCCTCCGCCACCAGAACCGTTTGATTGTGTGGTAGCCATATACCCGCCGCCAGAGTTTCCTTGGCCAGAGATAATCGCAATAGCAGGAAGAACCGTGGAATTGTTGGCCGAGCATGATCCCCCACCAGAGCCTCCAGAAAATCCAACACTATTTGTTCTGTTCCCTCCTCCCCCGATTGCAATTATATTTCCAAATTGAGAATTTCCTCCATTGCTTCCTTGAGAGCCTCCTGAAGTAGAACCTCCTGCTCCACCCGCCCCTATTATTACAGGGTATGATTGACCTGGTATTAATGTAATTGACGAAAGATAATTATATCCACCGGCCCCTCCCCCTCCCATACCAAGACCGCTCGTTGCGTTATTTCCGCAAGCACCTGCACCTCCTCCCACGACAAGAAGTTGAGCATTATACGTTTGCGTTACTGTAGAGCCGAAGAAGGGCATTAGGCGGATAAGATGCTGTAGGTGACACTGGAGGTGGAACCGAGCAACCAGCAAGCCTGTGTCGGAATCACGGGAAACTCGTAACCTTGACCTGCGGTGAGGGCAAAAGAAGCCGAAGTGCAGACTGTGGCGGCAGAACCGAATCCGATGTAGAGCGTCCCGCTTGTCGCCGTATTCTGAATGGCAAGGAGTTTGGAGGCCGACGATGCCGCAAGTGCTTGTGCCGAGGTTCCCGTTGCCGCCGTTCCCGTGGTCTGGGTCAGGGTCGAAATGGTGGGAGGATTTGCGGTAAATGACGTGTTTGATATTCCCCCACCAGAAATATAAACGGCCTGCTGTCCTGCCATGCCAACCGAAGAAGAAAGGGTGAGAACGATATTTGTCGTTCCAGCAGAAATGTTGGATACGCAACGCACTCGGACATAAAGCGCCCCAGCAAGTTGGATAGTCCAATTACCAATTGTATTGTTAAACGTGTATTGAGTATTTGACCAACTAATCGAAGAGGAAGTTGGATTGTTGTATGATGTAAATGCCGTAATCCAATTTGAGTTATCGGAAGAAATTTCTACCAAAATTGAGTACAAAGTTGGAAGTGCGTTTAGGAAAAGGCAAGCTTGCCTCGCTCTTGAACAATCAACAGGCCCGATAAGAACGGTTCCAGAAGTGATTGCGTTTGTATTGGTATAGGTTGTTGCCGTTGTTGGGGGTTGATTGGTCGTTGCAGCCCCAAGCGAATCAACGGCAAGTGTATTGGAGCCGTTGACCACATTGACTCCATGAGTCGGAACAGTCGCAAGAGAAACGGGAAGAGCAGTCAGTGAACTACCGACAAGCGAGACGTTCTGGATCGATGGAAAGTTTGAAATCGACGACGAAAGCGTCGAGCCATTAGCCAGGGCAGCCGTGAGCGTCTGACCATTTGCTAGAGCCGAAGTGAGGGTTTGACCAGTTGCCAAAGAGACCGAAGGTAGCGAAGAAATTGTTGCTGTAAGCGAATCGGTTGAAGTGGCAAGATTCCAGTTCCTGCCCGAAGTAACAGTTCCCGACACCGCTTGTAGTAAGGGAAAATTACTGATCGAGGAAGAAAGCGTCGAGCCGTTTGCAAGCGAAATAACAGGTAACGAGCTGATGCCGACATTTTGACCGGAGGCCAGCGAGATCCCTGCCGTCAGGGAAGCGGGAATGGCCGTGAGGTTATCTCCTACGAGCGAGACATTCTGAATAGCCGGGAAATTTGAGATCGAGGAAGAAAGCGTCGAGCCATTGGCTAGGGCTGCCGTGAGCGTTTGGTTGCCTGCAAGCGAAACTCCTGACGTCAATGAAACTCCAGTAGGTCCATTTGTGGCCGTTACCCCATCGTCATAGGTAATTGCCAGCACCGGGCCGATTGTACCAGTTCCCGAGAGCGTCAAAACACTATTGGTTCCTTGCACATAGGTGCCATTGCCGCTTTTGAGGCTATAGAGGATGCCGCCATTGCTCACATCCGTAATTAGAAGGATATGGTTTTGCGGAAGGTTGATCCCGGTTAGCGTAATTGCACGACCGGAAATAGTATAATTATCAAGGAGTTGTTTCATTTTTTTATAGAGCTATCGAGTATGCAAGCGCGTCATCATCGGCAGCTTGGCTCACAACTACCGAGAATCCTTCGGCAGTTGAGACAGCTGTTGCTAGTTGAGCAGGTGAGACGGGCGTATAACCGAGAGCGGAAGCAATGTTTCCTTGGGTCACATTGGCATCCGAGCCATTGGTTCCGTTTGTTCCAGCGGGGCCTGTAATTCCTGGAGCACCCGTTTGAATTTGAGAAACAATGGTTTTTGTTTCCGGTGCGACCATCACGGTCAAGACGGGTTGAGCCGGAACAATTTGCACGAGGATCGGCGTATCCATAACAAATGGCGGTTACGGAATGACCTGTACCGGTCCGTTGCCCATCGGCAGCACGCTGCCATCGGCTGTGGTTAACAAGAGCTTCAGCCACCAGGTTGTCGGCCCGCCAATCGTGATCAGCGACGTTTGCGAAGCAGGCAGCTTGCAAATAATTGGCAAACCAAGCTGTGAGGGCATCGAAACACTCAGTACCTCCACTTCATTCCCCCCCTGCGAATCATACATCGTGGCAGTCAAATAGCATCCGGTCAGATCGAGATAGCTTCCGTCGGATTTGTTAATAGGCAACACTCCGAACGCATAATCAGCCCCCAAGGTCAACGGAGGCGTGAGGTAGGTTGAATTTGTTGCAGTATTGAAAATCGAAGCATTGGCAGATGTTCCCTGAGACAACGCCGGAAGAATCGTCACCGGATATTGGGCCAGCGTTTGGGTAGACCCGTCGATCGTGGAAGATATTTCCAAAATGATCTGCGAACTCGAATTGCTGACCAAGGTTTTCAAGGCCGTTCCCGCTAGGGACAGAGAACCGGATTTGTACGGCGTCGAAATGAAAGAACTGGTGATTTGCAATAATGGAATGGCGACATTCGCCAGGGCATTTACAAAACTGATTGAAAATTGAGGAGAATTTCCAGCCACCAACACATTCCCCGATTTGATACCGGAAAGAGCACTGAGCGCGGATTGTATTCCGGCAGCTCCCGATGTTGCCAAGATATTGGTCGTCGTTTGGGCGGCACAGGAATAATTCCCCGTGAAAGAAAACGAAATTCCAGTCAACATAGCCCCCCCAGATGTGGCGGCCAAAGTGAACGTCAAGGAAGTCGGAACCGCCTGGACATAATATGTCGTTCCAGCCGTGAGTCCGGTAAAGATGCCGCTTTGCTGGAAGCTAATGATATCTCCTACAGAAAACCCATGGGCTGCCGACGTCGTGAACGTGTTTGCAGTCAACCCCACAACGGTAGCCGTTTGCCCGGTTGTAGAATTGGAAAAAATACCCAGTGTTGCCGCTGGGCTAATATCGTTACCGGGGGTCGTCGTTGCTACCGTGAATGTGGTCGGCGTCGGCGTGGAATTTACATAAAACGTCCCGCTGTAAGGAACCGATGTGGAAAATGCCGGAATCAAAAACGAACTCCACGAAAGCGCAATGGTTTGTCCGACGACCAAACCATGATTCGTTGAAGTCGTGAAACTCGTGGCATTAGCCGAAGTGGTGAACGTCCCCGTCGTTGCCGGTAGCGTCAATGCAAACGTGCCCGAATTAGGCACTGCATTAAATGTCATGCTTTGAACGGAATTTGTTGTCGAAGAACCATTCGACACACTGGAAATCGTTGCGGTGATCGGCAGATTGTCATTCCAGAGCGATGAAGAAATGACCGCTCCCGTTGCCAGAGTCCCGACCGAAACAGTCACCGGAACGCCCGTCAGATCGACCGGAGAAAGCGGAGAATTGGTTTTTCCGGTTTCTTTTAAGAACCCAAGATTTAAATTGACGGTATCGCCGAAATAAAACGACAAGGCAGGAAGTGGCGAAAGACTGGCATCCGAAGATAAAAGCGTATGGGATGTCGTGTCGACATAAAGATCGATGGCCATACCGGAGATTCCATGTCAAAAGACCGGCTTACCTGTTTTTAGATCGGGGTCATATTTTACCACGACAACAAAAGCGACAATCAATTATGCAAAAGCCCATTGTTCAGAAATTACCATTGTTAAATCACACTGATCGATTGATACTAATAATCCCGATGTTCCGGTGGCAATTTGAAATGGGATGTTATATGTGTTTGCATTTATGACCATCTTTACATTTCCGGAATATGGATTTCCAATAATGCTATCTCGTTGAATGGTTGTAAATCGAAGCAACCCATCACCTGTATTTAACGTCCACCAAATGCAAATATAATAAAGTCCGTTGTAATAATAACCCAAAACCGGGCTTGTTATCCTTAAAACATTTCCATACGCAAACCACGGTCCGGAATTCCCGATTGTATTGGCCCCACTATTTGCAATCGTATTGCCAGAATCAAACAAAAGTGGCTTGGTTAACCCTAAACAAATATAATCTAATTCTGAATTTGGTATAAATCCGCCATTATCTGCATTGAATGTATAAAAATCATTGATTGCGTATGAATTTTTCGTGTTGGAAGGAGTGTTTGTAAATGTTGTTTTAATTGTTCCGGTAATTTGAAATTTTTTGGATTTCCAGAAAAACGTCATGGCGTCAACCAAAGTCATTCCCACAGGATACGCCGTTCCTTTGCCCACAAGATTTCCATCTGTCGTAGGCTGAATGCACATCGGGAAAATGCCAGGATACAATATCTTGGCCATTTTATTGCAAATAACCTAAAACAGTCAGGAACGCTGGATTTCCATTGTTGCAAATCGTCAATGTGAATGTTTGAAACGTCGTGCCCTCACTGGTCATTTGAAAAATTGGTTTCCCCACGGGGTTGATCGGCGTGAGCATCCGAAAGTTATCATCGAGATCCGATGCCTTGATATGCGCCCGAGCGCTTTTGTCTCCGCTTTGGAGATACCCTTTAAATTCAATCAATCCACTGGTATTTGCCATAACGCGTTACAATTACGAGAACGTCAATCCCGAACTGATCGCAGCTCCATACTTTACCGTGACTTCACTGACGGTTCCGTAATTGGTCGAATCAATCGACACCACTTCGGGGATTAGACTGACAGTTGGTGATGTGTTTTGAATTGAAAAGTTAGCTGAATTTTTTAACCCAGGAATCGATGCAACCGCTTGATTTAAACTACCTAGTTGAGAAATCAACGAGTTCAAGGGCACCGGAGCGTTACTGACATTTGTCCCCGTCAAATTGACATTTGTGAAAACCACATCGAAGAGTCCTGCACTATTGTAGGGAAGTTGTGGAACAACCGGAACAATCGCGGCCGAGGAATACTGAACCCAACTTTGCGTGATCACCGGAGAGACATATTTTGCCGTGAACGTGAGATTTGTCGAACTCGTTCCCGATCCGTACAGGGTATATTCGCCGGTCACGGTACGAACTTCAGATCCCGTTGTCGTATAAACCTGTTTTAGATCATTTGCATCTCGGACGCCATAGTATTGGCATTGCAACGTCGAAAATACCTGATCATTATTCTCTGTTGGTTTTCGGAATAAATAGACGTTTGGATATGCGACTGCGTTTTTAGGCGTGTAGGGTGTCGATCCTATAGATAATGTGGCGCGAGCGGTTGGTAAATACGAGAGAGCGCAAGAATAAGTGCGAGTCAGAATAGCCAATTTGCTTGGCTGCACTACCAATTGATCCTGGGCACTCATGTAGAGTTGTTGCGTATTTCCAAGATAAGTAGGGCTTTTGAACGCCACTGCTGCAGATACTGTTGCAAAGACGATATTGTACGTTCCCGCAATGATCTTGTCGCTTGCTGAAAGCGCCGTGAATGGCGTGGATGCTTGCTGAACCGCATAAACAACGATTGTCCCCGTCCCACTTACCGTTAACGAAAGCCCGTCGGCACTCATCACCCCCGGCCCCGATGCCACCGCATAAGTCAAAGCCCCAGGCGACGTCGATGAAGCTTGAGGAGTAATCGTCAGTTCGGGGGAATAATTTAGCGTCTGGTAGGGTTGCTTCGTAATTGTCGGGGCACCCGTTGTCGAAATGATCGTCCCCACCGTGACACCAGAAAGCGATGAATAATTGGCGGATATTTCCTGAGAGACTTTGACAACAACGGTTCCCAATCCTCCGACGCCAACCGTACCGGTCGATGGATTGATCGTTGTTCCCGTAGGCGCTCCAGATGCTAGGGAATATGTAAGAAGCCCCGGAGATGTCGAATTGACCGACATATCGACGCTCTGGCTTGGCAAGAATGCGCCGGTGACAGTTTTTGGCACGGCGGCCCCCGAGGGTGCTGTCAGCACAGGGGCAATCGGCAAGATTTCCAGTGACCCCGCCGCCGTGGCATTTGTGATCGCGGCATAGTTCCCCGAAGCAGCTTGCGTCACCGAGATGTAAATCTTCCCCACGGCAGCTCCAAGTGTCACAACGCCATTGCTGGCAACCACGCTCCCATTTGGCCCTCCAGACATTTGATACGTCAATGTCCCAGAACTATTGGAAATTGCTGTGGAAGCAAAATTGTATGTCGATCCGGCATTATACGCCGTCGAAAGAGTCCTAGGGCTAATCGTCGGAACCGCAGGATTCACCGTAATAACCGCCGCCGTGGCGTTCGTGATCGCCGTGTACGATCCACTCGCATCCTGAGAAACAAGCACCGTAATCGGTCCGGCTTGTCCCGTAACAGGAATGACATAATTTGCCAACGATACTTTGCCCGATCCGTCCACGGTAGCCCCTGATGCCGGAGCCTTGATGGAATAATGATATGCCCCTGGTGACGCATTGGCCGCGACATGAGCATCCACCGTTTGCGTCGGTGACCACGTGACTGTTTGAGCCGATCCAGTTGTGATACTTGGAGCAACCAGCACTGTGATCGCCGCAACTTGCTGAACCGTTGTCACGGCTAAATACGCTCCATTTGCGGCTTGAGTGACTCCGACCAAAACCGTTCCCGTCGTGCCATTTAATGTGACGACGCCAGTAGTAGGATCAACCGAGCCAGGTCCTGAGATTTTTGACCAAGTAAACGCGCCATTTGAAGGCGATGACGGTTTGGATAAAGCAACCGTGGATGCGGTTGAAGAATAAACAACAGTCTGTGCAGGAATCGCTTTAATCGTCGGTACATCCAATGCGGTGAAAGATCCGGCTGACGCATTGACCAGTGGTCCCACCGTGGCACTCCCGCCATAATTCACAATGCCCGAATAAGTGCCAGCACCAGCCCCAAGCGTAACAATTCCCGTGGACGGATCAATCTTGCCCCCGGCAGGATAACCAGGAGCCAGCGAGTAAGTAAGAGCAACCGAAGGGCTCGTCGTTGCCGACATCGAATAAGTCGCGCCAGCCGCCGCCGTGATATTCGTGCCGTTATGAGCATTTGGCGTCAGTGTGGGTGATGGCGCGGCTGTCAGCGTGACCAATGGAACATTTGTTGTCGCGGCATACGTCCCATTTGCTGCTTGAGAAATAAAGAACGCAACGGTAATTGGAACAGTAACACCGTTTTGTGTGGAAGAAATAGCAGCTGGAAAAGATTTTCCAGTAATCGGGACCGAATTACTAAAAAGAGTCGTTGGCGGCGCTTTGAAATTGTATGTGCAAGCACCAGCCGAAGGTGAAGTAAAATTAATTGTTACATTTGCCGTGGTGGATTCCGGAACATAAATTGGCGTTGTCGGAGATGCCACGGGAATCGGCGTAGCCCCGTTAATCGAAACCGTGCACGTATATGTAGGTGTTATTAATGCCATATTCCTTTATGCCAGAACTGCAAAGTTTTCGGTGTTGGTCTGGATGTCGTCAGCAGACTCGTCAATGCTTGGAAGGTATTTGCTAAGTAGCTTGAGAATGTCCCCCATAGGGTCTTTTGTTGCCGCTGATGCTCCTGCATCACCAGCAGTCCCAGCGGATGTAGCAATCGGGCCAGGGACTTTATTGATGTCGTTGTAGAGCGGGGCAGGGGTTGGACGCTTGGTGATCGGATCAAAGGTTGCTCCTTTTCCGGCTCGTTCTTTCTCAATCTGCTCACGAGCCGCTGCCGAAGACCAGCCAGCGTCTTCCAACTGCGCCTTCCGTAATCCGATCTCTTGCTCCTCCTGTTGCTTTTCGGCACGCTTGCGCTCCAGGTAAGCCGCTCCCCGCCAGTCACCGGCAGCCTGAGCCGCTTTGATACCAGGATCGAATTGCTTGCTAAGCTGGGAAGAAATCCCCATCGAAGAAGCCGCGAGCTTTTCCTGCATATCGAGCCCGAGATTGGTAGTGTTCTTATAGAGTCCTGTCGCCACCATGGCTGGGTCAATAATAGGCGCAGCTTTGGCAGTCCATCGGGCTCCCCCTGTTGCATTGGCATTTGCCGCATTGGCCGCATTCATTGCCGAGGCCCCTTCCTTGAGTGCAGCGACCGTCGATTTCGTATGCTTGGCCGTAGTCTCCGTTGCCTTTGATTCTTTCTCTTTTCCCTCCGTCAGCTTCTTTTGATGCTCGAGCTGTTCTTTGGTCAGACTTGCAATTTTGTCTTGCTGTTGTCGAACGTCAAAATGAGCTTCTGCTGTTTTGTAAGTCTCTTCCGTTACATTAGCAGCATGAGCGACTACTTTGCCCAGTTCGCCAGCTGCCACATCGAACCCTGAGGCAAGAGCCTCTTGAGACATGCTGATTTCACGATTCGTCGTCTCAAGTTGATATTTTAAAATCGAAACTTCTTTAGAAAACATCGGAATGCCATCCAGCATGCCGATCAAGGCTTTCTGAAGAGTTGACGCAATGTAATCACCGAGAACGGTGAATGCTGTCTTGATGTAAGCGAGCAAATAGCTGTCTGGAGAAAACGCACCCGCTAGAAAATCCGACACGCCAGCAATCGCGGCATCAAAAGCACGAAAAAGTTCATTGCCCATTTTCATGGCTTGCAATTTCACCAGCTCATAAGCCAGCTCGAAGGCATCTTTGAAATTTCCCGAGGTCAGATCCTTGGCGATGGCCAGTAATGGCTTTCCTAGCCCGTCGGTGATCTCTTTACCGAATTTTGCAGCATCGAATTTGGCAATCTTGTCCGAGAGCTCCTGGAGGCCACCGGTGGCATTACTGAGCGCGCCGGCTGTGAATTCGATCAGTTTGTGACCGATCCCGTTCTTAATGGTATCGCCGAGCTTCTCGAACTCCTCGGCATTCATTCCCATGATCGACGAATACTCTCCGAGCTGCTCTTTCGATTCGGCAACTTTTTCATCGAAATCCTTGAAGAACGTCATCAGTTTCCCGCCGCTCTTGCCGAAAATCCCGAGTGCCGCCGCCGCCCGTTCCGAACTATCCGGGATCGACGCGATGGCTTGCCCGATGGCTTTCAGTTGCTCATCCGGGGTCATTTGCTGGAGTGTGCCGAAATTCAGCCCCAGTTGGCCGATATGATAGGCCGCTTCGCTTGTGGAATCACCGGCCTCGACCAAAAACTTCTGCATCTTATTGACGACGCTCCCCATCGTCTCGGCTTCCATGCCGCTATTCTGGAAAGCACGTTCCAGAATGGTCAGTTTCTCGGCAGCAATTCCCGTTTGATCACTTAGATTTGTAATCCGCCCCCCTTCTTCAAGGGTTTGCATGAAAATCTCGGCACCTTTTTTCAAGGTTTCCCAACCGATGAAGGCTTCCGCAAGTTTCTTGGTGTGTTCCATGAGCGCCTTGCTCATTTCTTCACCAGACTTAGCCACGTCATGGAAAGCACCCGTGATCAGGTCTTTCCCGGTGACGCCGAGAGCTACTGTGACGTCACTCATCAGTAGGATTGGCTCAGAAGCCTGTCATCGGCCGCGCTCTTCATTTACCGACGCGCGAATGTCAAATCATCCTTCTTCCCGTGCTTTTTTGAGTGCCATTCGGATTTCGATTCCGAGGCTCTTGTAAAACTTCTCCCGCGAGAGGCGGATGGCTTCTTTGTGATCGTTGGACCGCAGGGCTTTATCAGCCCAGGGAACCTTGCTGGTGAGCTTAATGAGCGGGAGGGATTTCTCACTCTGATCGTCCACTGCATGGGACACCTTGCCCACATGTCGCCTCACCCAGGCAGGGATGCCACTGAGTGCATCTTTCACATCCGCCTGCACATCGAGGGCACAGGCAGCCCACGCGGCTTTGGTAAGGCCGACCAACTCTTGTTTGCGTTGGATGAAAAACTGAAGGTCCCGCGAGTTCATCACGACGTTGCGACCTTTCCACCCCTTGCGGACGCGTCCGTATGCATTCCGAGTCCGGGCATGCACACTCCGATCCACTCCATGGTCAAACGTAAGTTTGGAAAATGTCGGCAATCCCGAAACAATACTTCGCAACCGCTCAGGATCAGCAGCCTTCACGGCTCCGAGGATTGCTTGCTGGAGCTTGGGACTTTTCGTCAGGAATTTTTGAATCTGCTCTTGAAAACTCCATTGAGTCGTCGGGTACTTTGTGCTGATGGGAGTCGCCGGTGTGTAGATCCTCAAGATGTCGTTTTGAACGGCACGCTCGCCTAATTTCCGAGCCGTCGCATCTTTGCCAAAAGGGGGAGTTGAGATCGCCAGATTGACTGCCATGAGACGCGCACCACGACGGAGCGAAGCTGCCACTTCCTTGCCCGTGACCTCCTCATAACGCTTCATGCGTTTGAGAAGTTTCGAGTTATCAATCGTAATTTTCGGCTTCGCCATCCTCTAGGTCATCGATGTCAACCACATCATCGGACCAGCGAAGCGATTTCCCATCACGCCAGACGTGATAATCGAGGATCCGGAGACCTTCTGTAAAAGGAAGCTCCCAGAGGATGAAATCAAATGACCAAGAAGTTTTCTCGGCCAGCCTAGCAACGTAGCTCGTCAGCCAGCCTGGCCGCCAGCTTTTGGGTCGGACTCTCCACCCGATCCGGAAGCCTCGCCACGGATGGCGGTGCGAGCGGAATTCATCCGCTCGACAAGCTCGACGATCTTCGGAGTCGCTTCCTGAAAGACATCGGGCTCATACATGTCGAGGAAATCGTAGACCATGTCACGGAAAGCCCCTTTTGCCCGGCCTGCCACCCGCCGCACGGTCTCGCGGGGCCTGCTCTGCGAGTAAAGGATTGCTCCGACATCGAACGCTATCGAATCAGTCCGACCGACCACGATCCCAACTCCATTCTCAATGAGGAGTGCCAGATCCCCCGCCGTGATCGATCGAAGCTCGATCCCAGCGATTTCGTCGCCGCTCTTGAGCATTTCCGTGTCGAGAGCGCGGTTGCGTTCGTCGGTATTCAGGTCAGGGGACATGTCGTCGATCATATTCAATGGTTGTTAGCGGTGGAAAAAAACTAGGAGGCGAGTTGAGCAAGTTTCTGGCGCTCTTCCCGCCCGAGGCGTGCCGAGACGAGCAAACGCTTGTCGCCTCGGTTGCGAAGCGTGGCTTTGGGAACCTTGTGACTCTCGGCAATGATATGCGTGCGCGCGAACATCACTTCACGCGCCACTAGGAAAGCAACCAGATTCGAGGGGCGAGGCATCGACAATCCATCGCTCTCCCACGCTGAAAGGAAATTCACTATTTTCTCCCCGTCGGAATTCATGGTCTCGAAATGCCAGGTGAAAATCTCCCGGTTCTGAGGATCGGTCAGTCGCGTGCATTCTGCATTTGCCTTAAACGGGAAACCCGCCACCTGGAGCGCTACTGCGAGCTTGAGATCGGAAGTGGAAAACCATCCACCTTTTACGGAATCTTCTTCGGAGGACATATTCAAATATTCATTGGCGAGCCCCTACGAAGCCGGGGCTCATGGCTGTGAATTCAATCAGGAAATGTTTGGATTGCGCTCGCCCGAGACCGTGATTTCTTTGAAGCCATCGGGCTTTTTGTTAATGGCAACCGATTCAACATAGGATCCACCTCCGGAAACTCCTCCGACAAGCGTGTCGAGGTTTGCTACCGTCAGAAGCCCGGCTACGGCAGCCGCAGCGACACCAGTAGTTCCGGTGATTGTTCCAGAAACCGAAAACGTGGTTTTGGGGTTGTAAAAAGCCTTAAGCACCACATCGCCGTCGTTGTCGCGGACTTCGGCTTTATCTGCCGTGGATGTCTCAGAAAATGAAGAAACAAGAATTCCCGTTTCAGCAGTGCAGCCGAAAGTTGCCGAAAGAAGAGAGGATCCAAGAATAGTTGCAGCCATAGTAGTTGGGTTGAGTTACTGAGGGCGAGGTGTCAAATCGCCCCGATACCGATCAGGAGCCGCATTTCTGCCGTCCATTGATCTCCCTCACGTCCAGTCGTTGTCTCCTGAAGCCAGCTTCCGAAAAACCCAATCGAATTGCCGGAAGGCCAGTGGCTGGTAATACTTTCCGACGCGGTGATGATACCGAGCACATCGAGATAGGCACTCATGTCGGCATACATGGAATCTCCCAAGAGCGCCGGAGCCGTCAGACGGATCAGCACCGGCGAGGTATAGAGTCCAGGGCCTACCGGCGTCATGGTTTCAACTCCTACCGAGAGATTCACGCTCTCGGGTGTCAGGATCTGATCACTTGTCCCTGCATAAACGGTGGCAGCGGAAAGCGATGTCCCGGCCAGCGAGGCCGTGAACGCGGAAACGAGAGCTTGTTCGATAAGAAGTGGATTCATGAATTAATGGATGAGGCACTTATTGCCATTCGGCTTCGGCGATGTGCTCCGCAGCTAACGGGCTGATCGTGGCTGGCACAACCCCCCGGATCACAAAGGTTTTTCCGGAAGCCACATCCTTGACTTTTTCAAGCGCGGCCGGAGGTGGTGTGATCGACGCAGGGAATCGAAGACGCCAATTCTGCTTTTGAGAAAATCCACCACTAACCAGATCAAGCGCCGGTGGAGCGGTGCTGATGCGGATATTCATGGTAACTCCCCGGAAAATGACGGAGGTGCCCTGAGCGGAAATACCCATCGCTGCTCCACGGGCGGCGAAACTGGCAATCTGTTGGGGATTCATGTGGGGTAAATTAAAAAAGCAAAAGCCCCTCTGAGGATCCTACAACCTCAAGAGGGGCCACGTTGCCGATGAGAAAAAAGAGGTTACTTGGAAGCCTTTTTACCGGATTCCATCGTTAGGGTCGTCGCAGGCGTCGCCCGAAGCTCTTGGCATTCGGCCAAAAGCGCACGATGTTCGTCTGCCAACTCTTTGAGCAGAATCATGTGCACGGCCGGAGCGATCGTCAGGCCGCTCGCAAGCTGATTGTGCATTTCGCGGGTGCGCTCATAGGCGCTCTTGCGGGTGGAAGACATGAAAGGAAGATATTCAGAGTGAAACCCGGCACCCTCAAAATGAGGGCACCGGGCTAAAGATCACTCGTTCAGCTCTTAGGCAGAGACGAGCACGACACCGTTGTTCGGGTTGCCGACGGCGTATCCGTCGAGCCACACGAGGCGGTTGTTGACGGCAAGCGTGGAAGGATCAATCCACTGCTGGACCGCCACACGGAACCCGTTCTGCGCCTCGACGTAATCGAAGATGCCAGGGAAGGGGAGATTCGCGATGATCTCGGTCGGATTCTTCGGAGCGCGGGCCACATAGACCGTGCTGTCGGGAGTTCCAGCGAACCCGTAACGGTTGATGCTGGCAGCACCGAGGGTGGGATACTTGTCGAGCATGATGCCGTCCACTTCGGGCAATTTGCCCGTCTTGATCGCCTCGAGGTTTGCAGGGTTGTTCAGCGCTGCAACGATGATCGGATCGGCGAGCAAGCCGTAATACGGGGTGCCGTTGAGCACCGCGAAGCGGTTGTCCTGAGGGATGGCATTCGCATCAGTGGTCCCATCCATGAGCTGGGAAAGAGGAAGAGTCAGACCGGAACGAGTATAGGTCGTGCTGATCTGCTTCTTGGCGAAGTTGGTCGTGTTCCAGAGCGTCGCGACGCTGTCGATGATGTAGTTCGCCAGGGTGACGGCGATCGGCTGGGCCACTTCGCGGATGAGATCGCGGTTGGTCGAATTGATTTGAGCGGCCGTGAACTGAACATGAATTTCCTTCATGTTCGAGAGAGTCACACTGACATCGGTGTCGGTGACATTGCCAGGGCCGGTCCCGAAGGCGTTGACAGCCTGGAGACCCTTGACGCGTGTGATGACGCTCTGCCCCATGAGCGCGTTATCCACGCTGCCGTCGAGCTCGCGAAAGCCCTTGGAAACGAGGCCGAGCGCGGGACGGTGCGCGAAGGTGAGGTCGAGAGCTTCCTGAAGGATCAGGGCTCCGGAGAGTGTGCCGAGATTGTTTGCCATTGTCGTGAGTGCTTAGTAGCGGGTGTGGGTTGGGTTGGTTTTCGAGGATGTGAGGCGTGTCAAATGGGAGCGCGCGCGTTAGTCGAGAAGCGCGGCCTTGTGCTTGCCGTAGAAAGAAGCACGCTCGCCCGGGGTCTTGAGCGCGTTGTACCGGGCGATGAGTGCCTCGCGCGTGCCTTCCTGGCCGGTCGGCTCACCATCTCCGCTTGCAATCGCGCGGGCCGGATCGATGCCATGCACACCGCAGAGTTTTTCGAGGCGGGCGCTGTTTTCACTCGCTTTCAACGCCTGATCTTCGGCAGCCGCACGGGCGGATTGCTCGGTTTCCAGATCCTTCCGGACGGCGGCGAGTTCTTCCTGATGCTTGGTAGCAGCAACAATCGCCTCATCGAATTGCGTGCGAAGCGTGTCACGCTCACCAGTCACAACGGCAAGATCGGCGGCATGCGCGCTCTCAAGCGAAGCGATCCTTTCGGAAGCAGCAGTAAGCGCGGACTCACGCTCAGAGAGAAGAGCGGTGGCTTCCTTGAGAGTGGAAGGAGTCTTGGGAGCGGAAGATTCTTGAGCGTTGGGGTCGGTGTTCGTGGACATGCCATGCCCCGCGTGTCAAAAGGCGCGTTGGGAACGCGGATTATTCATTTGAGGCGATCAGCCGAAAAATCCCGAGTCAGCAGACGAGGGATGCCTGATCTGGCAAGATCGGCAGACAAACAACTCCAAAAAAAACCCCTCTCTGCACGTGCAGAGAAGGGTTTTATAAAAGATCAGGCCAAACGGATCATAAATAGGGCATGGGATCCGTCCGCCCGTTGCCAACTACTAATTGTAAACAAATTAGTAGTAAATTGGTAGATGCTGTCTCTGAGTTGGAAAGGGCAATGTTTGACGCCCTATCCTCCCCTCCGGATCTGACTGTCTGGGAGTGGTTGGAGGAATATGTTAGAACCGTTTAAATTCGGCCTTTACCAAGTGCAGTGAAGAATGCCGAAGAGGATGGCCAGAATTTGTCGGCAAGATTTGCCGAAAGAGCGTCTTTTCCCCGAAGCGATTGTCCCTGCATGGTTTCGGGCGAGATCGCGCGGTTGGCTGTGACATCGGCGGTGAAAGCGCGATAGCTCTCGTCCACTTGGCCTTGAAGGAAAACGGATTCCTCATCGCTGAGACGATTGCCCGCGATTCCCATGGCTTTCATGGTTCCGGCTTTGAAAAGCTCCAGCGAGATCCCCGAATTCTCCATCATGTCGGTGTAATCGTACATGGCGATATAGACGCCGATCGAACCGAGGTCTGCCGTCGGAGTCGCATGGATTTCCGAACACTGAGCCGCGAGCCAATAGGCTGCCGAGCAGCACATATCATCGGTAAAAGCAAGCAAGCGGCGTGATTTGCCCAGCTGGCGCAGTTGAGCAGCCGCTTCGGGAATCCCGCTGATGACTCCTCCTGGAGATCGGAACCAGAGCACGACCGTCGATCCCTCGGGAGTAGCCGCGACGGCGTTGATCATGTCGTCGCAATCAACGGCATCGAGCCACATTTTCTCCACGACACTCCATGCCCTCCCTAATACTCCCCATGGCATGACCACATAGAGGCCACCTTCGGGGTCATCGAGCTGGGGCAAAGAATCGTTATCCTCGGCGTAATCGCTCTCGAAATTTAGCGGCATGTATTGACCGGCTTTTACGCGAGCAGGACGCTTGGTCTTGAGCGCTGTCATGTCGGTTCGAGCACCGCCAACGGGAGAAGTATTCAAAAGCGAATCACCCCCTTCGAGGATCAGGCGGGTAAAAAGTCGAAGCGAATCCCGTTTGATTGCCCAAGGCTGAGCAACCACGCGGTGAAGAAGTGGTAAATTGAGTTTCATGCGGTAACTACGAAATGGGGTTTTATTTTTTCTTAGGGTTTGATTTTGCAGTCACGGAATCATCTTCGGGCTCGGCAGGCAGGGGATCAGCCTCAGCCACTACCCCCGCGCGACTCTCAAGCTGGAAGCGGATAAGATCGGCGATGTCGGGATTTGCATCGATGGCTGTCTTGATTTTGCGGGCTTTCCGCACGGCACCGGCCACTACGAGATCCTCGACATCCTCCGCGTCATGTCCCTGCATGCCGTGGTATTCCTCCGGGCTCATGTTGCCATCCTCAAGCCTCTGGTCGTAGAGTTTTCCCTCGCGGGCGACATCGACGGTATCATCGGCGGGCATGATGAATTTCACTTTCCACCAATCCGAAGGGATTCCTCCTTCGACTTCATCGAAACGGCCACTTGCGATGCTCTGCCAAGTCCAGTAAGTGACCCAGCGACGGCAGAACTGATCGCTTAATTGAAAACTGCGAACGCTGTTTTTGATCCGTTGGACGCGTTTCTGAACCATGCGAACAAGCGTGCCCTGGCCAAGATTGGCAAGGTTAAACACATACTCGGGTGGATAAAGCGTGGCGCGGGCCACCCCTTCAAGTAGGAAGCGCAAAAACTCCGGCGTTTCCGTTGAACGGTTACTCTCGACCACTTTGATATCTTGACCGGCTGGAAGATCGGCGACATCCACTTCGCTGTCATCCATGGAAATGAGTTTCTGAACCATGAGCTTGCCCCCACCAGGGGCGTCGAGCTGCATGTTCATCGAAGCACCGGGGATCATTGGCGGTAATCCATCCCCGTCATCTTTCTT
>Ga0007828_1000170_pt1 | contig 17866 bp, 27 predicted proteins | sample CryBogCBE16Oct07_FD_71232 | JGI IMG/M metagenome (GOLD analysis project Ga0007828, IMG submission 71232) | Freshwater microbial communities from Crystal Bog, Wisconsin, USA - CBE16Oct07 | ecosystem: Environmental > Aquatic > Freshwater > Lake | place: Crystal Bog, Wisconsin, USA | collected...
AGCGACGGCGTACAAACTATTTTGCGTCCCTAAAAGACCTCGAGCGGTAGCCGGCAAAACGCTTTTAACCACAAGACCAGGCGTTCCAATAAATGCCACTTTGGTTTTATCGCCATCAGGTCTATTTTCCAAATAGACGTTGAGCCGCCGTTGACTGGTGAGCGGTAAGCTTTTGCCAGCAACGCCGGCACCAAATAACGGCGTGACTCTCATGGCTCGTAGGGGCTCGCGCTGTACGGCGTGAAATACACTTGCGTCGTCTCCGTGTTGGCCTGTCTCGCCATCGCGACCGCTTCCATGTAATTCTTATCCATGTCCGGCGTGAACGGCAGATTAAACATGGGCGCAATCTGTTTAGTGAGACCCCAACAAAGTGCCATATACCATTCTTGCGGGTACTCCGGATTGTCTAGCGGGTTGTTGAAATCCTGTATCGCTTGCAGATACACCACATGGATTTGTTTCGTAACGTCCTGAGCGCCGCCGCAATCTAGATAAAGCTGGCCGTTTGAGGACGCTACGGTGCTGGCAATCTGAGGCTCGTAATAGATCGCGGTCGGATCGGATAGAAAAGTCGGCGCGGTCTTGTTTGGCAGATTTTCGTAGGCTTGAAGCGTTAGATAATTGAGCGGCGTGTCGTTGTTGTTGCTGTCCCTGAGAATCGCCGTGACGATCTCAAGCGGACGCTGGCCTTTAGTAGTGTAGTTGTACACATACGCGCCAGACGCCGCCGTAACGCCCGACGGCAACGCCGACGCCATTGTCACGGTAGAACTGCCCAACGTCGAAATGGTGCTGCTGAATATGTCTCCGCTACTGAGCTGCACCACCACATAATCGCCGACCGTAAAATCAACGACGTTGCTCGAGCCTACGTTAAGCACCGCGGATCCGGACGCGGTAACAGCAGTCAGCGTATTGGATTGGAAATTAAGGTTAGCGTTACTGGTGACGCCCGCGGCCCAGTTATCACCCGTGGGCCCCAGAGCGTACTGGTACTTGCTCGAGCTTAGGAAAAGATCGGCACGCTTTCGCGTCCACATCTTGAGCCCCGGCGCAAAATCCCATTGCGCCATCCATTGCTTGACCAACATATTGAGCTTGCGAGCGCAGTCTGTGGTTTCTTGAGCCGTCGGAGATTCCGTCTGACCAAGCCGACCAATATTCAGCATGGCCTCGCGGATGATATCGTCTCGCGTGACGGTAAAAACGTATGTGCCGCTAGTAGTCATGCTGCTTTCTCATTTCTTGCATTAAGAAACGCCTCGATCGGCTTCCACGCCATCTCAGGCAGAATATCCTCCTGGCATTGTGCAATACCAGTTTTCTCACCGCGTTTACAGAAATTCCACCCGAAATGAAGCTGGTGACACGCCGGCGCTTCGTTGTTGCCGCGCCCTGGGCATACGGTATTGATCGAGGACAGGCTGACCGTGTTAACCCAGTCGCGAGATAAGTTCTTTTCGGTTGAATGAGACAGAAACAGCACTTTCGGCGTCTGCAAACACGCTGCCGCATTTAAAACGCCCGTTTCTGGCCCGACGATCAGATCCGCCTGGTCAAGAAATGCCATTGTCTCCCGGATCGACCAGACACCGCAGCGTCGATGAACTCTCGGCTCTTTTTCCCAACCCCCCTCGAGCAACGCTGCCTCCGGCCCGCCGACAAAGACAACCTGCGAATCCTTAAATCGCAACATGATCGACGCGACCACGTTATCCAAATACGGCCACGTCTTGTGTACCGAGCTGCCGGCCAGCGACCAGACCACGATCGGCCCAGTCGGATGCATTTTGCGACGCTCTTTGACCGCCCATTCCTTTTCTTCAACTGTGGCGTAAAACCTGACTTTTGGTTTATGCGGTACGCCGGCAATCTCGTGTTGAAGCTCGAGGTAATTGACGTCCAAATACTTGTGACGCAGCGCCGGTTCCCAAGTGTGCATGATCCGGTTGGGCATCGCCAAAAGGGTGCCTTCGACCGATTCCGACAGATTGATAAATTTATCGTACTTTTTGCGGATCGCTTCCCAAAAAGCCCCAAGCTCGTGATTTGGAACCTGATCCTTATCCTGCAAAATCACCCGGTCAATGTTCGGATCATGTGATATCACATCAGAGCCCGGTGGGCTCGTATACAGGGTGACATGGTAGCCCTGTGCCTTGAGCCCAGCGAACACGCTTGAGGCTTGTAAAAGGTCGCCAAACGCGCCGTAGCGCACGACCGCGGCTGACTTCTTAGGTTTCTCGTTTCGCCATGAAAAGTGGATGCCTTTTCCTACCTTTTTGAACACAAAGAAAAGGCTGTACTCGTCATCTTCGTTGCGCTTTTGGTAATCCACCAGATCCCAGCCTGGCACTTGCTCCATAAGCTCTAGGATGGAGTCATAGTTGCAATTCCATTTGTGATCGGGATTGGCGCCTACTTCACCGACCTTTGGATATAGATCGTCTGCCGGCACATAAAGGATTAAGTACCCGCCATGCCGCAGCACCCGCATCCATTCTTTGAGTGTTTTGACGCACGGCGCACCCGGCGGAATATGCTCGAGCAGGTGGCTGGCAAATACGAAATCTAAAGATCCGCTAGCAAACAGATCCAGCTTTTCCGCTGTTTCGATTTGTACGTCGGGCTTGATTGAATGCCCGAAAACTTGATGGTGGCCGTTATCCAGCCCGATAAAATGGTCAAATGCCTTGTAAGGCCCGCATCCGACGTCTACACCCCGCCCTCGGGTATATGGGACTATTTCCCACCGGATCTTGGCTGACTCATTCCCCTGCTTCCCGTTGATGTCCCAAACCATTGTGACGTTTTTCCTTTAGTGGTTTGACGGGATTGCCGTCCGGCCCGAAAAGAACCCCGTCCTGCTCGTACATCGCTCGCTCGTCCCCGTAAACAGTCCCGAAAGGCCGGTCACGGTCGAGCCTTCTCGGGCTTTTCTTAAGTGTAAGCGTATTCAATCCCAAAGGACATTCCAAAGACCAGGTGTTCCCGCGGTTACGCACGCGAGCTGCCCGTTGAATCGGATCCCACCGCCGCCCGCCGTGACGTTGACCACCGCGCCGGTCGGCGAAATCGAAGCGGTCGATGTCGCAAACAGTTGGTTAGTCGTGGTCGTCGTTGTCGTGCCGGAGACGTTTACATAGATATCGTAAGGCGCGATCGTGTAGCTGGTGCCAGCCGTTACCGCGTTAAACCCGTAAAAAATACCGCCATTGGATTTAATCGTGGTCGTGCCGGCAGTATTGATAGGCGTGTAATTGCAACAGCCTGGGGAATACACGAGCCCTGAGGTCGGATCAATGCCGCACGTTGCCAGAGGAGACGAATTTCCCTGCACCACCGGATTAACGCCCGCAATAGTCATGGCTTAAATCCTGTCCAGCATATTGTTGCGTTCCACAAAACCGCCCACGTCATCATAAAACGGGTCATTGTGTTCGCGAGTGTACTCATCGTCCGTCATCAAGAGCTTCTTTTTGTCAAAACCCTTACGCAGACTTTCGGCGTTCAATTCCATGTTGGAAAGATCGCCGGCATTGTGTCCAACGGCAAAATTTCCATTGATCGAGTGATTGAATCGGCGAATGTCGACGACTTCCTGATCTTCGATGTCTGTGCCTGAGGGCAGGACGTTGTACATCACGGCATTCATCGAGAAACGGCTGTCGCCATCACCGCCGGGGAGGCCTTCCCTCCCCGGCATCATCTTCTTCGTTCGAGCGGACTTGTCAGATACCCAAGTATTGTCCTCTGGGACGTCACGGTAATTAACCTGGAACTTCTCTTGGACAATCTTGTTCATGGACTAGCCCTCTTAAACGCCGTGCTTACCAAGATAGTTCGTTTCCGAACTACGGCCATCGTCCATCGAGCGGGTCAACTGGCTACCGGGCGCCTTGTATTTCGACCAACCATCGCCCTTGTAACCCAAGCCACCGTCATACGCGACCATTTCCATCTTGCGGATGTCGGAAAGCTCCTGATCCTCAATGTCGGTGCCTGGCGGCAGCGTGTTGTAGAACGCGTTGACGCCAAACTCGAGGCCTTTCTTGGCAAGGTATCCGTTGTCACGGACGCCAACCATCTCATCGCCAATCATCTGAGCGCTTTCCGGCAGCGTCTCAACGTCCGCAAGCTCCTGACGCTTCATCTCGTGTCGCTTCTGCGCTCTCGCATTGGCGGACTTGATGATGTCATGACGATCCGGAGCCATGTCACCATAGATCTTGGTGGCGAGCTGATCCGGAGTGACCTGCGGAGTTTCGTATTGCTTCTTACCCTGACTGATATTCGGCATGATCGTTCTCCTTAGGCGACGACGTTGGCGAGCGGCGCGATCGCATAGTCGATCGTCACCAAATTGACCGCCGACGTATCGGTTCCGTTCAGCACATAGATCTGGTCGCCAAAGTTGATCGCCACGCCACCAAGGCCGGCGGTGCCGGTGCTGGTGTTAAGCGCGAGCTGCGAATAAGAACCCACGCCGCCGGTAGCCGTACCGTTGGTGTAAAAGTTGTCAGCGTACAGAGTCGCGATCGTGGAGGTCGACAATGCGGGGGCCGCGCCAAAGGTCGCGGTGTTCGTGATACGAACCAGCGAGAGCTGAGTCGTGTTCGCGTGAACCGTGGCGTAAGTCGAGGTGCCCTGCTGCGAGCCGTAATACTGCGTGGCGGTATAGGTCGAGGTGCCAGCGGTCGTGGTGTAGGCGGTCAGCCCAAACAACAACAGGTTGGCGTGAGCGACGAACTTACCAGACACACCGCCCGAGCCGGCAGCCGTGACGCTCGAAAAAGCGCCTCGAGCCAGATAGGCCGGGTTGTCATACGCAGCGTTCTTAACAGTGTTTTGAAGTGACATTTTTGCTGCTCCTTAAGCCGCCGAGTCCCACTTCACGATGCGAGTATTGATCGCAAGCGTGTGGACAATTCCAAAACCGCCCAAGTAATACCAGGCGATACCCTTCGACCGACCGTAGTCCGTCGGGATCTTGCCGCGCATTTCCTCGGGAACCGCGATGGCTTCGGCCACCGTGTCATTACCAAAGAAGAAGATCCAGTCCGAGTTACCAGTCGTCCACGCGGTAGTCGTCACGCCGTCCGTGCCGGTTCCCTTGGCGATGTTGGTCTGCTCGATGTATCGGACGTTCTCATAACGGCCAATCTCGCCGTTCATGATGAGGTTGAAACCCGTGTCCGAATACTGGTGGATCGTCTCGAGGTTATTCTTGAAGGTACGCAGCGTCGTCGGCCATGCGATCGCGTAGTAATCGTCCGCGATGTAAGCCGGGATATTGCGCTCTTTCATCTGGTCAACGATCGACTTCGCGTGAGCGTTGTTGTACGCGACCGAATTGGTGCCAGTCACCGTTCCGTTGGTGTACAAAGTCACCGCAGACGTCGAGGTGCCGCCCGTTGGGATGGCACGGAGAAGCGTCTGGTTGAACTGCGCCCAAGCAAGACGATCGAACGACTTAACGGCGTCATTCTTCATCGCCTTTTTGATGATGTCCTCGACCGGGAACTTCGACAGATTGTCGAGCTTGCCCGAGTAAGGAACCGAGTTACCGGCTTCCGTGATCGTCAGGGTGCCCTGAGTGATCGTGATGTTGGTTTCCGGCATCGTGTTGGTTTCGACCAGCACCGCGCCCGCAGTCGCAACGTCAGACACCACGTCCCAAGTGAACGTGTCGCCCTTCTTCTTGCCCTGCTGAGAAATATCGTGAACGTCAGCAAACTGACGAAATTTGACCAAAGGCTGCACAGTCATTCGCAGCACATTGGAAAGCTGGCGGCTATACAAGTAGCCACCGAGGCTGCTAACAGCCCATACCTGACCTGCCATGTTGTGTTACTCCAAAGACGTTAATGTTGAACCGATCTCGCTTGGCCTCGAGACTTCGCCATCATCGCAATGACGCTCTCGGGGCTGTCGTCCGACTCCTCCTCGACCTGGCTGTTCTGCCGGCTAGCGGCAGACGGAACCGGGGCGACTTGAGCCTTGCGGGCGGCCTTGTCCAACTTCGGAGTACCAACTCGCTTTTGATTCCATTCCCTGATCTCATCCCCGACGCGCTTTAGGCGGTCGGTATATGGCGCGTTAGGCTCGAGCTGCGCCAATTCGGCGTCTCGATCCAGCACCAACTTTTTGAGAAACGGGTCGGCCAAAAGCTCCTTGTACTCACCATTGAACCACTCAGCTGCTCGCTGAAACGACAGGCGCTCATCGACAACTTTTGCCACAGCGTCCGGCGTGATCTCGGATGGCCGCGTCTTTAGCTTGCGGATTGCCTGTACCGCTTCATCTTCACTGCCCATTTGTATAGCGCGGGCCAGCGCTAGATCGTCGTTATCGACCTTCTCAGGCTCGTCCCGTGGGGATAGAGCCAACTGTTGTGCATTTTTAACAGCTTCTGCCGCATTACGCAAATATTCGTCCGCAGACTCGACCTTTTGGGCTCGAGCGATCAGCTCCTCGGCGGTCAATTCCATTTCACGACCATTGACCTTGATCTTGAACCGATCCTGACTGGGCGTTTCCTGCTGCTCGATCGTGCCGTCATCATCATCGTCGCCGCGGTCGTCATTCACCGGACGGCCACCGTCGATCTCGCTCATGTCATTGGCGCGGAATTCGTCGGCTGAGTCGGCAATCTGGTTCCGACGGGCTAACCGTTCGCTGTTTTGCGCTGCCAGCCGGGCCTTGATGTCTTGATCCTGATTGTCGTCGCTCATTCTGCATCTCCCTTGATTTGTTCCATAGCGGCATGGCCGGAGGCTATCGCATCCCCCAACCAGTATTGAATTTTGGTGACTAACAACGCTTTATTCTGCAATTCCCTGATCCGTCGGGTGCGCCAAGGGGAAACCGTAGCCAACGCCTCAAGCGCCTCTAGCTCCTCGGCTTTTGCCAATCGCAGCAAATAATCGCCAATATCGGATTGAAGAAAATCCTCGACTTGACGCCCAAAGGTCGCCCAACGGACTTTTGGATCTTCCGGATCTAATCTCATCCCCTATTCCCCTTGTGTCAAAGCCCCGCCCCCTGCCCTGGTGGCGGCGCCGGCGTAGTCGGTGGTGCGCCAGCCGCTGGAGCCCCGCCGCCAAGACCGGGCGCGGTCGGCGGTCTCTGCATTTGCATGGGCGGGCCACCGGCTGGAACCCCGGCGCCTTCCATAGTCGGCGGCGTCTGAGTCTTTTCCAGCTCCATTAGATGTTGCGCCAGCAATTGCCGGTTCGCGTTGCCATGCGCCATCGACGCCGTAAGGATCTTGGTGGCGTTGTTTTCGCGGGCAACTTGCAGCTTGACCACCTGTGACTGCTCTTTCTCGCGAACCTTGCTCGACAGCTCTTTGAGTTTGGTCGTGAGCGCCGTGATGACCTGCTGCGACCGCACTTTGTCGGGATCCTGACCGTTGAAGAACCGATCACCATCCTGATAGCCGGACAGGCCGAATATTTCTTTGGCGATCTCCTCGAGGTTCACGCCGGCAGGTGGCTGTTTCGCAATGGCTGAGAATGCCTGTATGCCATATACAAAGCGCTGTAGCTTCATCACCGGATCGGTGGCGCCCATGCCCACATTGACCGTGCACGTCAATTCGTGATCGAGCATCGAATCCTGCACTTCGGAAATGCCAAATTTCTGAAATGCCTGTGCTTTCTGGCCGGCCACGCCGAGGATTACTTCATCCGTCTCGTAATGTTGCTCAAGCAAAATCAGGTGACGCAAAACGGGCTGCACAAACGTTTCCGTAAACGTCTTGAGCATATATTCGGTCAGCAAATTAGATGGGCCTTGCAGCATCCGCATTGTGTTGGTCGACGCCTGACCCGCCCGCATGGCCTGTATCTGCATCGGGTCAAAATTGCCCGCTAGGTCGCTAAAATCGTTGTCGATTCGGTCTTGCTCGAGGTAAGCCGACTGGGTGACGTCCGGCCATGTAACTTCCTTGACGTCCGTTTCCGGGTCATCAAGAAGCGTGATTCCGCCAGGTACGTTTCTAACCAGACTGGCAAGGTCGACATTTTTGCCGCGTTTGGCAAACCACCGTTTATTGAGGACGAATTTGATATTGTCCAACCGCTGATTGGCGACTTCATTGGCTTCCTCTTGCAAACCCCGCGTCAGCTCCGGGATCGAACTCGGAAACGGGCGATGCGTTTCAAGGATCGCGTTTCCCATCACATACGGACGTTTCCCGTGAAACACCGTATCGGCCAACGGCTCGGGCTCGGTCAACAGCTTTTCCGACTCTAGCGTGTAAAACTCCCAATCCTTGCCAGCGTGCCGGTGGATGTGACGGTGTACCCACACCACATCGTAATCGCTGATAGATCGGCGGTACTGAGCCGGATCCTCGGAACCTTTGATTCGAGCCTTTCGGGTCGAGTCGTCCCCCCCCGACTTGTAACTCGAAAATACGGCGTCATCGTACCGTTTCCACGTCCGCCCCTTCGGATCGGGCTTATTCATCCGATCCTTAACGTCCACGACGTACATCGGAATCAGGTGAATGACATACGGGCTGCTGTTGATCGGATCCAGCCAATTAGCAGCCGGGTCGACGCGGATGTTCTCAATCGGGATCAGATCCACAACCGGCTGATCGTCGACCTTCTCAAGATCGCCATCTTTCCCGCGCCGGCTAGTGAATCGCCAATAGATATGCGCCGCACAAGATCCCTGTACCTGGGCATCCTGCAACGCGCCTACGCATAATTGAAACCACGGGATCGACTTCGTAAGGCGGTAGTTGAGCAGCTCCTTCATGATGGCCGCAGACAACCGCTCCGCGGGGATCCCTTCATTAACCGCTGCCACGTTTATTCGGTCGACATTGCTGAAAAATGCTGCTGCCGCGGCGGCTTCGTTTTTGCGAATAATTGATCGGGTTTTGGGGCGGTAGATTTGCGACCGACGGCGCCACAGCTCGCTGTTGTATTTAGATTCGCCGGGGTGCTGGCTGTTAAACGCCCGGATCGAATCTTCCCATTGCTTCCGATAATTGCTGTCTACGAAACTAGTCGAGAACTGATATGCCTGGCGGGCGCGTGACATCCAGTTAATTCCATCGGCCTCGTCGGACGGATCCTGCTCAGGCGCCAGACCGTCGTCGTCGTCCTCTTTGCCATAGATCAGAAACTGATCCAGACCGTCACCCGCGCCGGGATCCATGATCGAGGGCGGCTGCGGCCGCGATTGGGTACTAACGGTCATTGCAGGATGATCCTAGTCTGTTCGTTTCCGAGCCTGTGTTTCGTTTCGCGTTTAGTCCAGCCCGCCGGCAGGATCGGATCTTGCCCTTTCCATGCCGCTCGAGGCAACCCAAACGCCTCGAGCATTTGACCGCCGGCCATCACAGCATTTTTGGCAAGCTCGGTGGCGCTCGATGAGTCGATATGCTTCAGCACAAACCCAAAACCCTCGCGCCCCATTTCCTCACGGACGGTATCCGATATTGCCAAATGCCGGATGATAAGCGCCCGACCTTGGAACGAGATTAGCCAAGGATGATCGGGGTAATGCTGCTCGAGCGTAGTGGCGACTTCTTTAGCCTTCTGCAAATCCAACGCCTCATCGGCATTGCCGGCCTCAATCAGCCGCATCTCTCCTTCGGGATTCATCATGATCCGGGACGCCGATAGAACCCGGTCGTGCCCATGTCGGTGCTGTCAAACCGACGGACGCCGCCATCAAACACATAAATGCCGTGATCGGGCGCCTTGAACTCAGAGCCCCACGCTCGAGACACCATCTCAAGCAGACTGAAGTTTCGCGTTGTGACTGGCGTACCCAGACCCTGCGGAATCGGTGGCGGCATTATGCGTACTCCGGCTCTAGTGCTTCTTGGTCAATCACGATTGGGCCTCGAGGATCAAGGTCATAAATGCGAGACACGGCGTCGACCAGATCCTTTAAACCGCCAAACGGGAAGTAATGCACCTGCATTCTGAGCCGCTCGCTTAGGTCGTAAACCTGCCCCGCTTCATCCTTACGCTTGATCGTCTGAGATACCCGATACGCATAGCCTTCGCTCGCCATGCGAGCTTGTGCCTTCGTAAGCCTATCAGAATCCGTAGCATAAGGCAGGTAGAACCGTCCAGACCGGAAATCCGGCCCCAGTCGCTGCACCCGGTCGATCTTGCTTCCAGGGCCCTCGCGGGGCCACTCAAGCTCGACTATTTCAAATCGCACATTTTCGATTTTTTGACGTTCTTTGAAGTAATCCAAGTCTGAGATGGCGCCAAACCGCTCGTAACCCACGATGCAATTTTGAACTCCGGTGGCCGATCGCCAGCGCTTGAATAGGTCGCGCATTCGGTGCCACCGTTCTTGTAGATCCATTTTGTGATCGTACCCGTCGAGCAGGTATTTGTTCCCCGCATAATCCACCCCCACTACCGCCATAGCCGTATTCGCGCTGTCCTTCTTAATTGATCGAGCCGGGTCGATCATAATGTAAACCATGAGTGTCTCAGGGCGCACTTCATAAATTTGCAAATCCGCCTGGTCGAACATTCGCTGGTGGCCGGCCAGAGGATTGCCGAGCATCTGACAGGCAATTGTCGCTTCGCCCTGATCGCGCACCTTGCGATCCCATTCTGCCTGGGAGAACAGCACCGGCTTGCCGGTAATCATCCCATCGTCGGTGGCGGGTCGATGGCGCAGGATGGCCGCACCACGCTTGATGATCTCAGCGTATGTGTCGGCATAGCTGTATCGAGTGCCGACGTGCCATTTGCGCCCGCCCTGAGCGCCTAGGTTGTCGGACAGCTCCCACGCTTCGGTGGTTTTGGCGATCTGTTCTGGCGTGTTGACGGATTCCCGCGTTACCACGTCATCGTAGATAATTAACTTAAAGTGCCTCGAGGTGGGTTGGCCGTCAACAAGGCCGTGCGCCTCAATAGTGGCTTCTTTCGGGTTGGTGCGCCGCTGCACGATGAGCCCGCCATCAAGCGACCAGCTCGGCGCGTCTTTCTGTGGGTTTGACCACAGCACATCGGGAAACAGATCTTTTAGCGTCTGGTTGCTTTCAAACTCGCGTTTGACCTGCCCTAAAAACGCTTTCGCGATCGGCTTAGTGAAGCTAAATAGGCCGATCGTAATCTCAGGGTCGCGGAGTATCTCTTGGATAATTCCAGCGAATGTGATGATCGTAGATTTGTAATGTTCTCGTCCCCAAATGTCGAGGTGGCCGTCGGGCTCGCGCTCGACTTCCCGGCAGCGGTCATAGATCCACGGATGCCACGCATCGCCTCGACCCAAGACCTTGACCAACAGATAAAAGCGATCCGCCAGGCAGAGCGCCGCAATAGCCTCGGCATCAGTCCCATTGGAATCAAGCTGATCCCAAAGTGGCAGAATCTGGTCGAATGGTGTCTCGAGCAACCTGGGCGGGTCGTTCCATAGCGCGGAGCGTGTTGGCGAGGGTGCGGGCATTGCCTACAGTGACGTGAGTAATCGTAGCTTCTTGTACGACGTGTTCGGTGGGCTTGCCTTCAATGCGATTGGCGACTTCTGCGACCGCCCATTGCTGGCCGTCGACTGCGGCTTGGACAACCCGATCTGCAACCTGATCGAGCCCGCGGTCGTAGACATCTTCGGCCTTACGGGCAAGAGCGCGCTTAATGGCGGCTGTCCAGCGTTTCCCATCGCCCGCATTGTCATTTCCTTTTGGCGCCGGCACGTTGTTTCAGAACCTATCGCTTTGATTTTGCTGCGCTGCGTTTAGCGGCAACATTACCTGCGCGAACGGCTCGCCCTTCGTCCCCGGTGGCCTCGAGTACCGAATTGGCGGCGTGCGCCCAAGCCCGTTTGGACTTAGGCGACTTCGCTTTTTTGGTGAATTCCCGAGCGTCTTTAACGTCCCACGGCATGACTTAGCTCATCGTTCCGCGACGAGGCGGCGTCAAACGGTCGTTTTTCGTCTGGCGCTTCGTTTCCATGCCACGCTTGTCCCGGATCATGTTGGGCTCATCCGCGTGATAGGTGGCCGGCTTGGCCTTCGATTTCTTCATCCCCTTGGCGTGTTTCATCAATTGTCTCCGTGGTATCCGTGATATCCGCTATAACCCGTCAGCGGGCCATAAGATTTGCCCTTCCGGACGTAAAGGGCAAGCCTATGCGGGAGGTCTTTGTTGTGACGGTGCAGAATTGACTCGTCAAAATCAAAATCTCCGGTAATAACCGGCGTGTCGCGCCATTCGCGGGGAGCGCATTGATGACATTCGACTTTCTGGGTTTTTTCGCGCTTCATAAAGCCTTCGCTTGGTTTGTCGTCGAATAATGGTCGTCTCGAGGCACAATTACAACCTTGCCGCCCCAGGCTTCGACCATCATAGCACCGACAATTTGCGATTTGGCATAGTCGCCGCCCTTGACCAGCACGTCAGGGTGGATCGCCCGCACCAGAGACACCACGTCGCCATCGAACGGGATCACGCTGTCGACGGATGGGTTAGCAGCCACTTGCGACATACGACTCTTCAATGACCGATAAGGCCGTCCGTTGCCTTTCAGACTGATCACGCTCCGGTCGGTGTTCACCGCGACAATCAAGTAATCGCCTTCATTTTTTGCCAAATTCAATAATTTGGAATGCCCAGGGTGAAACAAATCAAAACACCCGTTGGTCAGCACTATTTTCATAACAAAGTTCTGAGCCTATGGCTGCTGATCACGGTGGTGCCGATCTCGGCCACGGCTGCCCCCGCGGCTATGTTAGCCAGCTGACAACCATCCTCAAGGTTTCCTTTTGCCGCCATCGTGCCGCCAATGATTGCCGTCACAATGTCTCCAGCTCCGGTGACGTCGTACACATGAACCGCTTTCGATGGGAACTTTTGAGTGATTTCAGATCGGTGCAGCCGGATTCCATCCTCGCCAGCTTTTTCAACGATAACGCAGGGCCAATCAATAGGCGTCCGGTTGCCGGCCAACTCTTTGTGGTTTGGGACGATGATTGTCGCGTTCCGATATTTTCCAAAATCCGAGCCTTTCGGGTCAACAATCACCGGAATTCCACAATGCACAAATGCCGAAATGATTTTTTGACAATTTTCGTAAGTTAAAGCGCCTTTGCCGTAGTCGCTCAAAATCAACGCATCAGAATGCGCCGCACAATCGGCAATCCAATAATCCTTCATCCATCCCAATGGCGCGTATTCGTCCTGATCGACTCTAAAAAGCTGATGATGCCCGACCATGTAACGATGCTTTTCCGACACCGCGGGCGGCATATAGGTGCTGGTATGAACATGCAACATCTCAAGCTGATGCGCCACGTTGTCAGCCCCACCACGGCGGCGGCCAGATCGGTTGTCGCGATCGTTCTCAACAAAGACTGGAACTGGCGCTTCCGGGCTTAATCGATCTGTACGGCCAAAGTGATAAATATCGGCAATGTTGTCGCCTATTACCGTAATGCGCTTGCCTTCAATGCTCGACAAAAGTTGAACCAAGCTCATTCGGCCAGCTCGCACAAAATATGACCCATCAAAATATGCGCCTCTTGGATCCTAGCGGTAACGCTCGATGGCACTTTTAAGCAAACATCTACATCAGCCTCGATACCCGCCTGTCCTGTAAATGCAATAACTTTCATCGCGAAATCATTGGCCTGTTGAATGGCTTTCAATACATTCGGGCTTTTACCCGAGGTCGAAAACGCCAAAAGCACATCTTCTGGCTGTCCGTGCGCTTCTATTTGTCTGCTGAAAATCGAGTCAAACCCAAAATCATTGCCAGCAGCGGTCAGGATGCTGGAATCGGTAGTCAACGAAATGGCTGGATACGGCGTCCGAACCGATTTGTATTTGACAACGAATTCGGCTGCCAGATGCTGACAATCCGCAGCGGATCCGCCGTTGCCGCACAAAAACAGACGATGATGGTGTTTAAACGCACCTTGAATAATGGTCGACGCCCGCTCAATATCAAAGCGGATCATGACATCGTTTGCGATCGTTCGAATGACACGCACATGCTGCGCAAGCTCGTATTCGATCTTTTGCGGAGCAGGATGAACCCAGTCTGTCGCCGTAGTCATTGCAACACCCCCAATTCAAACAACCCGATGGTCAGTAACCCACCAGGTACTTTTGATCCCCGAACAATCCTTAAATCATCAATGTCCGAATCATCGCGTATCACCCGCGCATGAGTCAATGCGTCTAAAACGCCTTTTAACAGATTATCAAGATCGCGCTTCCGGTTGTCCGGCGGACACGCTCCAATCGTTATACCGATTCGATTTTGGTACAGCCCTGTTGGTACGTTTTGCTCATAAATGGCCGCCAATGAATCAATCCGGTATTGCCTACCACGCTCCGAAAGCAAAGTACGCCCTGCCAGTTTACCGCGAGAAATGTGTCGATAATAGGTGTTTAGCGAAGGAGGCCACGGTAACTTAAAAAGAATCATTTTCGTTTCATTGTGGCAACGTCAGACACCAACCATTCAGGCCATTGGCTTTTTGGTGTTGACTTGCAATACGAACGCCATGCTTCAAGGGACTTGTGACCAGGCGGAGTGTATTTCGGTGACACAATCACTTTCCCATCGAAGGTGGGTAGACTGCGATTCAACAAAGACATTTGTTCAAGATTCATTTAAATCCCCCATATCGTAGTTCAACTAAGATTTAACAAAATAATCTAAAACGGTACTTGATCGGAGGCTGAGAGAGCGCACCCGTCCCATCCCAGCACCAGGCTAGGTGGCACGGGGCGAGTTTGACCGTCGGCGTCGACTCGCGTCGAGTGGTTGCTTTCTCGGTTTCCCGAGCCGCTGCGCCCTCCACTCTCAACCCGTGGCGCTGATGCTTAAGCGGATCCCCCAGTACATCGATCCCCTGGCACCGCTGGCGTTAGATCCGTCCGGTGACAAGTGTCGGCGGGAGGCGGTATGATGGCCTTAGGCGCCGGTTTCCCAGCCTCCCCCTGGCCGGCTAACAGGAGTAGTTCCCTGCCGGCAGACGGACGCTACGGCGTCCGTCTTGCTTTGTAAAGCACGAAAACCGCTACCACTTGACCACCAACTAGGGGTTGACTATAGTTTGATTCCATGCAGGGGTAAGCCGATACCGCCAATGCGCCTGCAAAGCCCCCCGAGGGATCGGCCAACCTCGAGGGGCTTTTTCATTTGTGAACTACGTCACAACATTTTTGTTGACATCTAACGCAAAACCATTAATCTACAGGACGTCGACTAACTCACGACGTTCAACCGGGGAATCAAATGAAATTGACCGCCATCCAAAACAAGTTGCTAACGCAGTTTGCAATTGACGCCATTTCCAATCAGGAAAAAGGCGACGATTTTAAGTACATCGACAATGCGGAACTGGCCGAATGGCTTGCGCACGATCCGGACGAGGACAAAGAAAAGTTGCCCGCCGGCATCGACTATCTAACCGAGGCGATGTGCCAGGTTGCAACCAATCGCGCTAAAGGCATCGAGCTCAACAAGCTCATTTGCAAAATGGTAAACGATCCCAGTTTTGAGACGGTGACCGCATTCACTTGGCGCATTCACCAGCTGCTTAAAGACCACACAATTTCAATGGTGAAAGTCGATCTTCAAGATCGCATCACAGACATTCGGGAGTATTGATATGAAACAAGACATTGCCTTTTATTTTGTTTTGGCTTTTGTTGTTGCCACGATTGTTGTGTTGTTGTCATCTCTGTTTTGGGAATTTACGCAGCCCACAATCAGCCGATGGATCTCCGATCTTTGGTACAAAACGTTGACGCTCGATCCAAAAATCAAAACAGTCGAACGATCGGATACTGCAAAGCTCTATCAGGCGATGCGTGCAAATCGAAATAAAATGTTTAAAGACGGAACGCACATTTTGTCAAAGAATTACACCGCTAAAGGGGATCGCAAATGAAAATTAAAAACTCTATTGATTATCTTGCAAAAATCAATGCCGAATACGACGACGCCGCCGCGTTTTACGATCAGATCAAACGGTACATCGAGGAGTCAGGCCGGCGCGTCGTTGATGAATACGCGGACTGGCAGAAGATGATTGAACAGGATCCGGGTTATAACGCCTGGTGCAAGAAACTCAACAAGGGGACAGACCATGCAGACTTCTGAATCCATCGGCCAAATTGCCGCTTCCCTCGCCGCCGCCCAGGCGGTGATGGGCGGAGCTCTGAAAGATTCGGCCAATCCATTTTTTAAATCGAAATATGCCGATCTCGAATCCGTCTGGGGCGCAGCTCGAGCAGCATTGACCAGCAACGGACTGGCAATTGTGCAAGGCACCGACGGCTTGCCGGACAACCAAATTGGGGTAACGACACGTTTGATTCACACATCGGGAGAATGGATTTCTAGCACGATCTGGATGACACCTAAAGACATGACTCCACAATCCGTGGGCTCCACAATCACATACGCTCGACGCTACGGGCTGGCCGCAATGGTCGGCATCTACCAGACGGACGACGACGCTGAAGCTGCCCAAGGCCGTCTTAGCGCCGTAAGCGAAAAAATGTATGGATATCCGGCAAACGAGGCATCGGCGTTAACCGCATTGACTCGTATACGCGCCGACATGAAATCGGGCGATAGCGTGCGCCTTCGGGAATATCACGCTGAGATCAAGGCCAATGAGCAGTTGTTCACTTCGGTCTGGAAATCGTTGTCCACAGATGAAAAAACCAAATTCAAGGAAATTTTGAATGCAAAGTAAGCGCACGGTTGTTGGTCGGCCACCCAAACTCAACGCGGAACAAATTGCGGAACTGCAAGCATGGGCAACCGCTCGCAAAGCGTTGCCGACCATCAAACAGATGGCCGCAAAATTGGGAGTTCACAAACACACGATTGCCAAATATTTGACGCTTGGCAATTTTAAGCACAATGTCGATGAATGAAATTATTTCAGAGTCGAAACTCGAACGGGCTCTGGTGTATTTGGCCGAGACAGACGACCAATATGCCAAAGAACGTGCCGAGCTCGAGCGTGCTGAAATCCTGCGGAAACGAATCCGGGCGAGGGTTTTCCTCGCCTCGGACGGAACCGTAGCCGAGCGCCAGGCAATGGCCGAGGTTCACCCGGACAGCGAAAAAGCAGACGACGCTTATGTGTCCACGATCGCAGCGGTCGAAACCCTCAAAGCGCGCCGACAACGGGCGGACATCATCATCGAAGTGTGGCGATCGCTCAACGCCAATCGAAGAAAGACTTGAGATTGTCAAATAATTGATTTATTGTTCAAACGTCGCAAAACTAGCGATTCAACAGGGGAAACCATGAAAATCATTGAATGCGAACAACGGACGCCCGAGTGGTTTGCCGCTCGTGCTGGCAAAATCACCGGATCGGTAGCCGGCGATGTTTTGGCACGACTCAAAAGTGGTGCTGAACCGGCCAGCCGGCGCGATTTGCGGATCAGCCTGGCAATCGAACGGTTTACTGGCAAACCGATGGAATCGGACGGTTACATCAATGCAGCCATGCAGCGCGGGATCGACAAGGAACCCGATGCGCGAATGGCCTATCAAATTGCGACCAGCAATGAGGTGCGCCAGACTGGGTTTGTTGTCAGCGACGACAACACGATGGGATGCAGCCTAGACGGTGACGTAAACGGGTTTTCCGGCATTATCGAGATCAAATGCCCCAAGACGGCCACCCACATTCAGACGCTGAAAGATCGCAAATTGCCAGCCGATTACCGCTGGCAGGTCACACACAATCTGCTGGTGACAGGCGCCGCCTGGTGCGACTTTGTATCGTTTGACGATCGAATGCCTTTCGGCCTTCAACTGTCTGTTATCCGAGTGCAACGCTACGATCTGGATTTGGCCGGTTACGAAACCGCCATTTTGGAATTTAACA